>Ga0208375_1000416_pt1 | contig 63199 bp, 81 predicted proteins | sample RifOxyD1_FD_184038 | JGI IMG/M metagenome (GOLD analysis project Ga0208375, IMG submission 184038) | Soil microbial communities from Rifle, Colorado - Rifle Oxygen_injection D1 (SPAdes) | ecosystem: Environmental > Terrestrial > Deep subsurface > Rock core/Sediment | place: Rifle, Colorado... | reverse complement strand
ATCCTCCAGAATTACAGAACTGCCAATGCTTTTGTCCAGATTTATTGCCTTCTTTTACAGTAATGAAATACATAAATTCTCCTCTTGGAATTTCTGATTTTATTCTAGTTCCATCCGTATTGATAAAATATTTTTTGCAGATATCATCATGGTAACTAAAATACCTGCCAAGAATATCATTAACACTCTTATCAACATCCTTCAGTAATATTAATTTTTCCTCAGGGCTAACATCTTTAAAATTTAATTTTTGTTTAACCTTGTAAGTTTTTTTATTTGTTTTTTCCTCAGATAAAGAAATATTCTCGCTAATTGTTTGGCTTTTCTTAACTAATTTTATAGATTTATCAATAGCGTTTTTAATATCATTTTTTGTAAATTTATTTATAGAAACAAAACCCATAGAATTATTCAATAAGAACCTTAAAGCCATCCCAACAGAGTTATCAAAGCCGACAACTTCCGGGGTGCTATTTTTCAGAGTGAAATGACTGCCCTCATGCTCTTCTAACCTAACTTCTCCGTATCCCACCTCTTTTTTTTGAAGGTATTTTAAAGCAAATTCAGCAAAGCCTTCATACATGAATTTCTTAGAATTAAAAATGACTTAATAAATCTTTTCTTACGGGTAAGCTTCCCTCAATAAATCTTCCCTTTTCTCAAATTTTTTTCTAACCGGTTCTAATAGTTCATTTAATTCTTTGGCAACAGAATTCTTCAAATCCATAGGGTGTAATTTTTTAGCAATAAAATCCCTTTTAAGAGTTTCAAATTTATCATATCTTTTATTTCCACCAAATTTCTCAGGTCTATCAATTTCTAAACTATTTTTAAATGGAAAAATAAAATGTTCAACAAAAGCTAAAATTCCATTTTCCTTAACTTCTCCTTCCTTGCAATAGGCACTTCCAATTTTTTGGCTCAATGTTTTCTTATCATCTAATAAATCAATTTTGCTTTTTTCATTAGAAGAACTCATCTTACCGCCAGTTAACCCAGGCAATAATGGAGTAAAAACACAAATAGGCTTCTTATGCCCTATCTCGGGCAGCAATTCTCTGCCAAGCATGTAAATCCCTCTTTGATCTATCCCTCCAAATGCCACATCGATATCTAAAGCAACACAATCCTCAATTTGCATCAATGGATAGAAAAATCCACCCATTTTAGGTTCTTCACCAAATCTGACAACTTCCGAAGCAGCCCTTCTTGTTCTAGACAATGTTGTTATTGAACTCATCCTCAAAACATCCAAAACATAATCCCCATTAGTTTGAAAATCACTTCCTTTAACAAAACTCAAATTACTAGTATCTACTTTCATAGCTTTCAAAACCGCTTGGACCATCTCCTGATAATATACACTTCTTGCATCTAACAATTCCCAAGGAGATTTTCTATCATCTAAATGTGCATGTAAGTTAGCAATTAAAAATTTAAATTTAAACCCCGCTTCCAAAAAATCCGCAACTTTCAATAAGGGGATTAGATGTCCAGCGTGTAATTTGCCTGTAGGAGCATAGCCAATATAAGCACTGGGATGTTTCTTTTCTTTTAACAATTCCTTTAAATCTCCTTCTGTTATAATCTCTTCTGTTCCCCTCTTAATAAGCTCAAATATGTCTTTTTTATCCATATATTGCAGTACAAATCAATTTTTAAATATAAATTTGTTGGTTTGGAAGATGAAAAAAGAGCATTTAACAAAGATTTCATTAATGATTTCAATAGTTGGAACTTTAGTGTTGATAACCCTAGCAGAATATACCCATCCTCCTATTTTAAAGATAAATGAAATAACAGACGAACACTTAGAATCAAAAATAACATTACAGGCAAAGATATTAACAATAAGAAATAATGACGGACTCTCTTTCCTAATATTATCAGATTCAACAGGAACAATTAAAGCTTTAACATTTGATGAACTAGATATAGAAAAAAATTCCAAAATAGAAATTGAAGGGGTGGTAGAAAAATACCAAGGAGAATTTGAAATCTTAATAGATAAAATAAACCTCTTAGAATGATATTAGAAATAACCATAGCCGTCTTAATAGGAATTTTGGCAGGAATTTTCACAGGATTGACCCCCGGGATTCATACAAATTTAGTTGCTGTGCTCTTGTTATCCATATCTCCTTTTTTGTTACAAATAACCGCCCCAATAACCTTAGTAACTTTTATAATTGCTATGTCTGTAACTCACACTTTTTTTAATGCAATTCCTGCAATTTATTTAGGTGCACCAGAATCAGGAGATAATATCTTAAGTGTTTTACCCGGTCATAGGATGTTATTGCAGGGAAAGGGATATGAAGCACTTGCATTAACCATCACCGGAGGAATATTTGCTTTAATAATTGGCACCTTAATTACCCCTTTAATAATTAAAGTAATCCCTTCTATCTATAATTATATTCAAGAGTATATTGGATATATTTTATTACTAACTTGTGTATTCTTGATTTTTAGAGAGAAAAAAAGGTTTTGGCCTTTAGTAATCTTCCTTCTTTCGGGCTGTTTTGGTATAGCCACATTAAATCTTAATATTAAAGACCCATTATTCCCTATGTTATCTTCTTTGTTTGGAATAGCGGGAATTTTAATTTCTTTAAATGATAAGGTAAAAATTCCAAAACAAAAAATAACTTCACCAAAAGTATTTACAAAAGAAACTTATAAAGCGATATCCTCAGGAACGATTGTTGGGACTTTTACATCTATGCTCCCCGGTCTTGGACCAGCAGAGGCTGCTATTATCGGCGCTCAATTAGTTAAACTAAAAGATTCAGGATTCTTAATTTTAGTAGGAGCTTTAGACACCTTAAACATGGTAATGAGTTTCATAGCATTATACACCATAGAAAAAGCAAGAAACGGTTCAGTAATTACTATAAGTAAATTATTACCAAAGATGACATTGGAAAATTTAATATTCTTTTTAATAATCGCTTTAATCTCTGGTTTAATTTCATCATATTTGTGTATGAAAACCGCTAAAAAAGTTTCAGGATACATAACAAAAATTAATTATCAAAAATTAAGTGTCGCAATAATAATTTTAATAGTCATTATGACTATATTCTTATCCGGGCCATTAGGATTATTTGTATTAGTTATAGGTTCATTTTTAGGAATGCTTCCCCCGCTATTAGGTATGGGTAGAAATCATCTAATGGGTTGTTTATTGATTCCTGTTATTTTATTCTTCATGTTCTAGAACCATTTCCCTAATCCTTCCTGTTTCTCTGGGTCTTTACTAAATGTGCTAATGATCATTTTATTTGTTATTTCTAAACTCTGTTTCAAATAAGGAGGTAAATTATATTTCTCAACTAAACTCATAGCCGGTTCAACATATTTTATTATAGTCCCTTCTGAAATTGTAAAAATTACTCTCCCATTGCATTTAACACATCTTCCGATTAAAGGAGGTCTCCTGTATTTTTCGTTACAACTAACGCATCTGAATTGTTGTTGGCTAAATTTCCTTAGGTTACCTCTAATATCTCTCATAAAATGTCTTTCAATAACAAGTCTTGCAACATCGCTTTCATCAACCGCTCTTACTTTTTCAGCAATCCTCATCTGTCCAAAAACTTTTTCTTTCATCGTTGGTAAAGATTTATAATCACTACATCTAACACCTTTATTAAAATCGCTAATTTCATGTGTATAACCATAATCTTCATACTGTTTCTCAGTGCCCAATCTATCATCCACTTGTTCAATCTTAATCTCCCATGGATCTTTATATTTTTCGGCAGCTTCGTATAATTCTAAAGGATACTTCCAAACAACATCCATATCAAATATCATGTCATCAACTTCTTTTGGAATTAATTTCGTTGTCAAAACTAAAGGAGCATCTTGTCTTGCACCTCTATGTCCAGGTAATAATTTTCTAGAAAAATTAAGCAGGGCATCCATCAATAATACGACACAAGCCTCATCCCCATCTATATCTCTTCTCATAATAGAATGCATTAATGGATGCGTTAAAAATCCTTGTAGTTTACTAAACCCAATTATTCTTCCTAATATTCCGGCAGAAGTGTGAGGACTCATCGCCAAAACATAATGTCCAACCAAATCTTCCTTATTTTTACAATTATAATACGGTTCTAATTTATACAACCGCTCCAATAAATTATCCACAAACTTGCTGACTCTAAACAGAACTTCATCACTCGGTTCATCTGGACTTATATCGCAAGCGGGCAATATAATATCTTGTGGAAAAATTTCAATAACCTGATTCTCATCCACTAAGTCATTGCTATTAACATCTTTAATATAGCCTAGCTTCTTTAATTTTTCAAGGCTAGTTCCAATTTCTTTTGGTTTAAAATGGGTTATTGTCATCTCCGTCATGTCATATCTTACCGTCCCATCTTTATTGACATGAACATCTTCAATCGCTCTAAGAATTGCTTTCCCTAGATATTCAGAAATATGTTCATCATTGCTAGTCCCCCTAATACCTTTAATTAAATCGGGATAATTAACAATTTTAAGATAGCTCAAAACATCTCTAAAGTGGTTATAAAAATCTAGTGTCATTAATTTATAAGGCCTTGATTTCCCACTGCTTTCGAATTCCATTTTTCCATTATTATAATAAATTTTCTTGCCATTTTTCCCGCTCTTTTCAGAAACTGGATAAATAATCTCTCTCCCTTCTTCTTCACACCAATAAGTATTAAACTCCGCCTTTATCGTGCCTTTCTCTAAAACCCCTTGTATACTCCTCATCCTGCCGCCTTCCTCGCCAACGGGGAATAATCCGTGTGGACTTCCGGTCATCTTTCTCATTTTAGCTTTTTCAGGTCTGCCCATTCTAGCTCCAATAAAGGTGCCGCTCTTGTCTTTCAGTAAAGCCTTTTTACTCAGCAACTTCAAAACATCATCTTCTTTAGATTCTACAATCTCATTTAAATCAAAATCATCATTTAAAGACAAAGAGTAAATTAATGCATTTGCATCATCTTCCTCAATTACAACATATTCCTTAGTAACAACCAAATGTGGAATCCCTATTAACTCTAAAGCTCTTTTTGGATCTATAACATCTAAAGAATCGCTTAAAGGTAAAATTATTTTTTTAATTTCCTCATTCTCCCTCTTAATGCTCCCTTTTAATATCCAATTATAAAGGGAAATTAATTCTTCTTTATTTATTTCATTCCAATGATAAGTATATCTAGGATGTAAATTCAATTTTAATTTCTTGCTAAGTTCAACTGCATCTTTTCCTTTAATCTCCAAATCGCCCTTGAAGATTTTCTTTAGTATATTTTTATCAAGTCCATATTTCTCACTCAATTCAACAATGCCTTTCCCTTGCACACTTTTCTCAAACTCTAGCAGCCACCACTCTTCACAATAACCCGGGATCACTAATTTATGAGCCCGATTAAAAAAGTCGCCATAATTGATTAATATGTCTCCTAAAAAAATTACTTCATCAATATCTTTTAGACATTTATTAGCAGCATCTTCATCTTTTAATAGCATAACACTTCCGTTTTTTAATTTGACTACTGGTCCCTCTATTGAGTCGCAAATCGCTAAAACCGTTGATTTTCCAGGCCTCTCCATCTTTAATTGGGTGCCAGAAGCAATATAATTTTCTAAAACAAGCATTGTTGCAGGATGTATTGCTGTAGAACTAAATCCACTTAGTCTTGTTCTGCCATATCTCAATCTAAATCCCCCCTTTGTGAGTGGGTGGCTTAGCACAGGTCTTCCAGCAACTAAATCTTTTATAAAAGTATAATCTGGAGTTATTTTATCAGTTGAATCAACTTTTATTTTTCCCTTTGCTTTTATTTTCTTTTGTAAATTAATAAACTCCTCCATCCAGCTCCAGTCTTCCATCCCAAAAGTTTTGGCATATGGAGAAAATCTTTTCCAAAATTTTGGACCTTTTTGAGTTAGTCCTTCAGCTAAAACTAAACACACACCATTTCTCAAAATATTAGTCTCCATTCGATCTAAATCTTTATAATTACTAACTTCATACTTTTCACTAGGGTCTCCATCAATCATTACCGGTAAGTGGCTCACCATAAACTCAACCTCTTGTTCACTAGGATAATATTGTAAATTAGTTACCCTCTCATGAAAGTCTCTCACTTCCATTGCAAATCTCTTAATTTCAACATCGCTTGGATCATATTTAGCATAACCTCTTTTTCTTCTAACATAGTCGCATAAAGCAACAAAGATACATGTAGCTGTAGTCCCTGCACTCCTTATCGGTCCTGAAAAATACAAAGCAAAATATTCTTTTCCATCATCTTTTCTCTTTTTAAATTCCAATTTGACAAACCCCTCTAAAGGACTAGCTACTACCCCAACAGTAATGTATGCAAGTCCTACTCTTAATCCTACTTCTATAGCTTCTTTATTTGTTTCAAATTTACAAAATTTTTGTGCAGAAATCTCTTCCGCTAGATTCAGAGCAACTCTCCAATCCTGAGTTCCATATTCTTTCTCCAATTCAGCAATCCTCTCTACAACACCACTCCCTTTGATTTGGAGGGCGACCGTACTAATCAACCCTTCTACTCTTTCAGCCATATTCGCAGCAGGAAGAATCTCGACTCTATCAACAGGATCGAACCCTTTCTTTCTTGCATTAGTTGCAATGCTATAACAATGTTTGACATCTTTGTCAAATCTTTCAAAATACTCCTCAATTTGTTTGCTGGCTTCCATCATCAATAAAATTTAGTACCTTTGTATCTCTTGTTTGCAAATTAACGACGACGACTTTACATGGCTCAGGAATCAATCCAACTTTTTCCTGGAAATCTGTCTGACCAACCCAACAGCTCGCATTAATCAAGCTAACATTCCTATAGTTGCTCACACTTAATCTATGAATATGTCCTGTTAATAAGAAATCGGGAACTTTATCAATAACCAATGAATCCGTATTGGGATTAGGAATGTAGGAGGTAGCTATATGTGTTGGAGCTAGATGTCTTCTTTTCATCAGATATTGCATTATCAAATCCGCCCGCGTCGTTCCACCATTTTGCCTTATACTATCCACACTATCCATATAATAATTAAAACTTGTGCCATGATAAAGTAAAACATCAAATCCTGAGAAGTTAGCATTTGAATGAATATTTACCAATGCGGGATTACTAACCATATATACATTATTCATTTCAATTAAATCCTTGCAGTAATCCTTTCCTATTGCGGGTTGCGGTTCAGTCAATCTTAGAGCATCGTGGTTCCCTGGGCAAATAATAATTTGAACGTGATTTGATATTTTTTTAATTAATTGTGTAAAATAATCATATTGTTTGTAAATATCTTTTATAATCAAATCATTTTCCTGTCCGGAGTATATTCCCACTCCTTCGACTAAATCCCCACCTATAAATAAATATTTTAATTTCTTAGCAATATTTTTCTGCTCTTCACTACCGTAATCTCCATTTACCCATTTTAAAAAATTCTTGAATTCGCCCTCATAAAAAACCTTACTCCCCACATGGACATCAGAAATAAAGGCGCAATAAACCTCTTCATCAAATTTCCTCAGTCCTTGGCTTAAGGGAACATCTGGAAAAACGATTTCCTCCACATAAATAATATCTCCATTTTTAGAACCCAATAATCCAATTATTTCATCATCGCATAAATCTTTAGCTTCTAAAAATATTTTAGAATTATTTTTATTAATAATCGCAACTATTTCTCCAGTAAAATCTTCTATCCGAATTAAAATATTATCATTTTTTGTAACTCTCTTTTCTATAATCATCCCTATAACACAAATCCTCTCATGATCTTTCTTTCCATTTAATCGATTTAGAGAAATAACTTCTTTCAATTCCTGTCTTGTTTTCAAGATATTACTTAATATCTCAAATCTTTTCCTAAAATGGTTTGTGAAATCGTCTACGCTCCTTTTTTGAGCCTCTTCTTTATGTGATTTTAAAATAATAACATTGCTCTCTGTTTTTTCCTCTTCTAAAAGTTCAATTTCTTCTTCGATCCCAACAGACCCCATTATCTTTTCTAATTTTTTTTTAGATGCTTCATAATTTAACAAATCAACAAAAGTTTGGTACATTTCCCCATCTTTCCCTTTTTCTAATAACGCCTTGGATTCATCGAATTCCCCCCAATTTAGTTCGATTGTTTTTTTATCCTTTAACACAGAAAGCAGTATATCTTTATTCAATACTGTAATCTCCTTATTATCTTTTATCTTATTTTTTAATAAATTCAGAAAACCCACAACGTCAAAATTTTTAGGAATGTTGCTAATAAAATCCTTGCTTACTAAATATCCTTCTTCATTTAATCTAGAAATGATTTCATCCATTTTTTAAAGATTTAAACTATCTAATAATATTTCTTTAACTTCGTTAACACTGCTGTCAGGAATAGCCAAACTTATTTCTCTAGTTCTACCATATCTGCCCTTACTAATGACTTTCGCATTGATTACCCCTAACATATCCAATTCTGCAATGATGTCTGAAACTCTTCTTTGTGTCAATGGTTTTAGTCCGCATTTATTACAATTATTTTTGTAGATATCATAAACATCTCCTGTAAATAATCCTTTATTCCCATTAAAATTTAAAGAAAAAATTGAATGTAGGGTTAACTGGCTTTGTTTAGGTTGGGTTGTAATAATATCTACAATCCTATCCCTTTCAATCTTTTCCTCCGCCTCATCTAAATGTTTTATATCAATCTTTAATTTATTCTTTCTCTCTGCAACTTCTCCCGAAACCCTTAATAATTCTAAAGCCCTTCTGGCATCTCCATGTTCTCTCGCAGCATAGGCAGAGCACTTCTCAACAACACCTTCCTCCAAAACTCCTGGTCTAAAAGCTAATTTCACTCTCTCTTTCAATATATCTTGTAACTGTAACGCATTATAGGGAGGAAATACTAATTCTTCTTCGCTTAAACTGCTTTTAATTCTTGGATCTATATTATCAACAAACACCAAATCATTACTTATTCCTATAATTGAAATTTGTGATCTTTTTAGTTCGGAATTTAGTCTTGTCAGGTTATATAGTATACCATCTCCCGCTTTCTCAACAAGTTGATCTATTTCATCCAAAACTAAAATTATGAGTTTATTTTTTTCTTCAATAGTATTAACAAAGGATTTATACACTTCATCTGTTGGCAATCCTGTGGCTGGAACCGCTTTCCCAAAAATATTGCATAATTGAGCAATGACTCTGTATTCTGTATCAGCAACCCTCTTCATTTTACAATTTAAATAAACAATTTCTAAAGGAATTCCCCTTTTCTCAGCGGTTTCCATTATCTGATCAGCTACATATCTCGCAACTACAGTTTTTCCGGTCCCTGTCTTTCCATAACAAAAGATATTACTAGGTTTCTCACTTCTTAATGCCGGAGCTAAAATCCCTGCCATTTGTTCTATTTGTTCATCCCTATGTGAAATATTTTCAGGAGTAAATTGATCTTGTAAAGCTTTCTTATTTTTAAATAAAGGTTTCTTACTTAAATAACTTTCAAAAAATTTATCTAACTCTTTTGCCATAATAAAATTATTAGAGCTAAGTTATATATAAAGAATCTCTTTATGAAATATTACCCCCCCACCTTAACTTCCTATAGAACTATTTCCATAAGAAACAAACCCCAACTAAAACTTTTTAATCACTAAAAGATAACACCTCTATTTCCTTTAGAACTATATAGTTATAAATTTATTAATAATATATAATATATATAATATAGAATAGAAAAACATATAAATATAATTTAAAAAATCAAAAGAATAAAATAAAGAATTCTTTAATAAAAAGCACTATTCCAATCATTTTATAGATTTTAAAATTATAATAAAATAAAAAACCACTTTAAAATTTTTTTAAGAAATTAAAGTTCCAAACGAAATTAGAGGGGGAGGGTAAAAATCTGAATATTCTATAATATACCTTCTAAATAAGAAAAATATATAAAGGAGTTAGAGAACTAAGGAAATATGGTTCAAGACGAAAATAAAAAATATTCTAAACAAATATTAGGTAAAACAGTTGTTTCTAAAACAGGAAAAAGATTTGGTGAAGTGGGAGACATAAGCTTTGAAACAAGAACAGGAGAACTACTCCAGATTTTATTAAGAAGCCCAACTAGTTATACCGAAGATTTAGATTTAGAGAGATCAAAAGAGGGTGAATTAATTATTCCATTCTCAGCAGTTATAGCAATAGGAGATTTTGTAGTAGTAGCAGAAGAAGATATAATCTAAACCTTTAAAAATACCTTCTTTTCATATATCTTCATGAATTTCAAAGACACTTCTGAAATAAATGTATCTAATGTTATTATAGACCAAATAATAGGCCAAGATAATGTTATTAATATTATAAAAAAAGCCTCTAAACAAAGGCGCCATGTTCTTCTTATAGGCAATTCAGGTACAGGTAAGTCTATGGCCGGTCAGGGAATGGCAGAACTATTGCCTCAAGAGAAACTAGTTGATATTTTATCTATAGATAACCCCGCAGATGATAATAACCCATTAATTAAGACCGTTCCAAAAGGAGAAGGTAAAAAAGTAATTCAAAAAGCAAAACTACAAGTAATGTCTTCTATGAAAAATCAAAATTTCATTTTTTTGGTATTATTAATTTTATCTTTAATAACACCCTGGTTAGTAAGGTCAAAATTCGGGGATATAATGGGGGCAGCAAGTTTAATTGGTTCAATGATGGTTTTAGTTTCATATGTTTTATTCATAAATGTTTCAAGAAAAGCCATAATCGGCCAGCAAATCAGAGTTCCAAAACTATTAGTAGACAATTCAACAACAAACAAAGCCCCATTCATAGATGCATCAGGAGCCCAGGTAGATGCTTTACTTGGAACAGTACTTCACGATCCTTTGCAGAGTGGGGGTTTAGGTACACCCGCCTATGAAAGGGTTATCCCAGGATTTGTGCATAAAGCAAACGGTGGAGTTTTATTTATAGATGAAGTAGGTAATTTGCCCCCAACAGCCCAACAGGAACTATTAACCGCCCTACAAGAAAAGAAGTTCCCAATCACATGCAGAACTGAAAGATCTTCAGGAGCTTCAGTAGTTACAACACCTGCACCAACTGATTTTGTTTTAATTGCAGCAGGAACACCAGACACAATGGAAAATATGCATCCAGCCCTAAGATCAAGAATAAGGGGTTATGGCTATGAAGTATATATGAATAATGATATAGATGATAATCAGGAAAACAGAGAAAGAATAGTAAGATTCATAGCACAAGAAATAAGAAAAGACGGAAAGATTCCTCATTTTACAAAAGAAGCTTGTGAATTAATTATAGAAGAAGCAAAAAAACGTTCAGGAAGAGCAGGTAAACTAACTTTAAGATTGAGAGAATTAGGAGGTTTAGTTAGGGCAGCAGGAGATTTAGCATTAGAAGAAAATTCAAAACTTGTAAATCCAGATCACGTACAAAGAGCGAAAGCCTCAGCAAGAACATTAGAACAGCAAATAGCGGATAAATATATCGAGCAGAAAAAACAATACCAAGTTATTAGAACAAAAGGAGTACAAATAGGAAGGGTTAACGGCCTAGCAGTTTTAGGTTCTGATAATTACTATTCAGGAATTGTCTTGCCAATAGAGTCAGAAGTAACTCCAGGAGGAAAAAAGGCGGAATTCATAGCAACAGGCCAGTTAGGAAAGATTGCAAAAGAAGCAGTAAAGAATGTGTCCGCTATAATCCTAAAACATTTTGGAGAAGACCTAAAAGAAAAATATGATATCTTTACTCAATTTATAGGCACTAGTGAAGGAGTTGAAGGGGATTCAGCATCAATAGCGGTAGCAACATCTATAGTTTCAGCATTAAAAAATGTTCCTGTTAGACAGGATACAGCAATGACCGGCTCTTTATCTGTTAGAGGAGAAGTTTTAGCAATAGGAGGAGCAACCGCAAAGATAGAGGCGGCAATAGAAGCAGGAATTCCAAGGGTAATAATCCCAAAGACAAATGAACAGGATATTGTCCTATCCCCAAAGCAGCTGTCTAAAGTTAAAATTATTCCCGTCTTAACAATTCAGGAAGTACTGAAAGAAGCATTATACTGGAAAGGAAATGAAAAGATTTTGAAGAAACTAACATCTCGTCGATAAGGCAACCTTTAAATAAATGGGCACCACACTTATTTCTATGTTTATTAGAATTAAAAAACGTAAAAACGCTAAATATGCCTATCTAGTAAGAAACCGACGCTATAAGACAAAACCCCGCCATAGACAAAAAGTAGTTAGATATTTAGGGAGAGTTTTAACCCCGGAAAAACAACCCAGAATAAAGGGAGATATAACAAATTTAACATTTAAAGAGTCTGTTATTAACCTTCTAAAAACAGAATTGATAAACCACGATTTCAAAGAAAAAAACAACGAATTCATCCAGGACAATATTAAAGTAAGTATAGAAGATAAGACCGTAACAAAGAATAATAAAATCGTGTCAATAGAATTAAATGAAGGTTTCTTAAACAATTACACATTAAAAGAATTATTAAACTTTGAATTCAATATCAAGCAGCCGCCCTTAATTCAAGGCCATAATTTAGCAAACCTATTAATCTCATCAGGTATTAAACTATCTCCATCTAAATTCTTAAAATTATTCAAAAAAATACATAATCCTTAAAAATAATGCTTTCTTAGTAAATGTTATGAATATAGAATCTATAATTATTAATTTATTAAAGAAACAAACAAAATTAAAAGAGATAACTTTAGAAAATCCCCCAGATCCAAAGTTAGGAGATTATGCCTTCCCATGTTTTCAATTGTCTAAAACATCAAAGAAATCACCGGTAGAAATAGCTAAATCCTTAGAATCTATTAAATTACCAAAAGAGATAGAGAAAGTAAAGGCAATAGGTCCATATCTAAATTTTTACATAAACCCAAACCGACTAGCAGAATCAGTAATTAAACAAATCTTAAAAGAAAAAAATAAGTACGGAGCTAAAAAGAATAAGGAAAAAATAATAGTCGAGTACGTTTCACCCAATACAAATAAATCCCTGCATCTAGGTCACGTCAGAAACGGTCTATTAGGAACAGCATTGTCCAATATTCTACAATCTCAAGGTTATAATGTGATTAAAGCTTCTCTAAATAATGATAGAGGTACTGGAATGTCAGAAGCAATGTTAGGGTACTTAATGTATCATAAGGGAGAAAACCCCAAAACAAAACCCGATCATTTTGTAGCTCAATGCTATGTGGATTATAAACAATCAGAAACTGAAGAAACAAAAGCTAAAGTACAAAAATTAACCCTAGATTGGGAAAATAATAATAAAGAAGTTAGGGAATTATGGAGCAAACTAACAAAATGGGTTTACCAAGGCTACAAAGAGACATATAAAAACCTAGGTATCGAATTTGACAAAGAGTATTACGAATCTAAGATATACACAAAAGGAAAAGAAATTGTTCATCAAGGTCTAAAAAAGGGGATTTTCAAAAAGAAAGACGGGGTAATAATCGCCAAATTAGAAAAATATAATCTTCCTGATAAGATCTTAATAAAATCTGATGGTACTTCTCTCTACATGACTCAGGATTTATATTTAGCTAAATTAAAAGAACAGGATTTTAAGATAGATAGATCTATTTACGTAGTAGCTTCAGAACAGGATTTGCATTTTAAGCAATTATTCCAAATATTAGAACTATTAGATTTTAAAGTGTCAAAAAAATGTTATCATTTAAGTTATGGTTTAGTTAATCTACATTCAGGGAGAATGAAATCCAGGGAAGGAAATGTAATAGATGCAGATGACATAATAGAAGAAGTTACGTCTTTAGCAAGAGAAGAATTAAAAAAGAGAGAAGAAAAAGACATAGAAAAGAAAGCAAGAATAATAGGACTGGCAGCATTAAAATTCTTCATGCTTAAATTTGATAATGCTACTTCATTTGTTTATGATCCCCAACAATCCTTAAGTTTTGAAGGCGAAACAGGCCCATATTGTCAATACACTTACGCAAGAATAAAATCTATTTTAAGGAAATGCAAGACCAAAGTGCCGGTTAAAATTACTGATTTAACGACGGGAGAAGAAAAGAATATTATAATGTTGCTTTACAAATACCCCAAAGTTCTTGAATATTCAGCTGAAAACTATAAACCACATTTACTTTCAAGATTTATCCTAGATTTATGTCAGGCCTTTAACGAATTTTACCATCAACATCAGATATTAAAAGCAGAAAAAGACTTAAAGGTATCAAGGTTAAATCTAATAATCGCAACATCAATAATAATTGAGAATAGCTTAAAACTATTAGGAATAGAAACACTGGAATCTATGTAAATCACTATAATAAACTTTAAAAACCCCCCATTCTTAAAAAATATCATGCCAATTGTAGGTTTTAATTTTGACAAGTTAAGTGTAGAAAGGAAAGCCCCATTACAGAAAGGAATGAAAGCCACCCATAATATTACAATAGATGATATTAAGGAAGAGCCTCTTAATTTAGGTGAGAAAACTAAAAAACAAGGGTTAAAGTTTTCTTTTGAATATATTGTGGACTATCAGCCAAAGATTGGTGAAGTTCTGATTAAAGGGCATATCCTCTATCTTGATGATGAAAAGAAGATAAAAGAAATCGTATCCAAATGGAAAAAAGAAAAGAAGATGGATGCGGATATCACAGCACATTTAATCAACACGGCGATAATAAAATCCACGATAAAAGCATTAACTTTAGCTCAGGATTTGAATTTGCCTCCTCATCTACCTATTCCAACAGTTGTTAGAAGACAAGAAACAAAAATCTCAGATAACGCTAAAGATTATATAGGTTAATTCTAAAATAAAAAAGAAGGAATCTTAAAGATCCCTAGAAGATACTGTTTTTCTGTTATTTGCTTTTGCTCTTTGAGCTGCTTTCCTTATCAAATTAGCAACTTCATCGTTAAGTGCATTTGCAAAATCACCAGAGACGTTGCAACCTTCTGCATGGTCCTTTATTTTCGATCTTACAACAACCAAATCTGTCATTATTTCACCTCGCTATGTTATTTTAATAATCTTGGTTTAACTATTTTTCTTTAAATAATTTGTGGTTTACAGCCTCCAAATAGGCAAAATACTAGGGTTTAAGGATATTAGGAAACCCATAAGGAAATTAGGATATTCGTGAACAATAAAATATTAATATTCTAAGCATTAAGCAAGCATTAAGCAAGCATTAAGCAAGCAATTAAGCACTCGTTAAGCACTCAAAATGGTAGAAAATGACCCCACTTTCAAGGAAAACGTAAGAAATGCTTTTAAAAAAGCAAAAGAAGATATAAATAGAGTAGATAATGATATTTTAAGCTTAAAAAATAATATTTTTGATGTAAAAAGCAAAATTTCGTCTTTAAAAGAGGAATTAAGTAAAATTATACCTTTTTTAGAGAAAATAAGCACAAAACAACCAGCTTTAGCTGTGGAAAGTTCCATAGGAAATGAAGGGGTCTTAAGCAAGCAAGCAAGCAAGCAAGCAAGCAAGCACTCGACAATTGAGAGGTTAGAAGAGGCAAAAGACTTACAAGACTCAATAAAAGCTCAATTTCAAGCCCTCACAAAGAAGGAGTTCCTCACTTTTTTAACAATTTACCAACTAGAGGAGGAATTAGAGTTTGTAAGGTTTACCGATATAGCGAAGCGTCTAAACCTCTCGGAAGGCTGTATAAGGGCATATGTAACTAAATTATTCGAGAAGAATATCCCCATAACAAAGAAAAAGATCAATAACCGTATAGTCAACCTCTCACTTTTGCCGGAATTTAGGAAATTAGACCTCAAAAAAGCCCTCACAAATATGTATTATCATCTAGATCCTCTCCAAAGGAACCTTTCTGACCAATTCTAAGCCCAAATAGCTCTCTTTTTTTAATAAAATAACTTTTATTATGAGGAAATAACCAAGAATACCACTCACTTTTGTTATTTATCAGAACTATTCACTATATAATCTCTCTTCATACATTCTTTTTTATTATTAGTGCCCCTATATTATCACTCACTTTGTCATTTATCACGAACTTTTAAAGAATTACTATTCGACGAACTTTGTAGGAACAATCTATAGAAACTATAGAACGTTTATAGGATAATTCTTTCAAAGGCCAAGTATTAAATACCTTCCTACGGACGTCGTAGACGTCTACGACACTTCCTACGACAGTCGTCGACAAGTCGTCGACATATATTTTACCGTCGAAAAATATATAAATAAGAAAGTATCTATAAAGAACATGTTAAAGTGGTTGATAGGAAATCATGTAAAAAAAGAAATTAAAGATCATTTGAATAATTTACATCTTCACCTAGCACATTCTTTCTCAAATATCAAAGACGATATCTCAAATATCCATGTACATCTTAAAAATAAAGACCAAAAATTCTTAGAATTAGAACATAAAATTCACTTATTGGAAACAAAATTATTTTATGCCTTACAACCTAGGGAAGCTCCAAAACAAATAGCAGAATCAGAAGAAGATGAAGTGGAACTCAAAGAAGAAGCAGTGAGGGTGGATCATGAATTAACCCATACACAACAAACTATCCTAGCAGCCTTATATCAACTACAATCTCAATTTAACAGTCCCATCTCTTTCAAATCGTTAGCTAAATACCTATACCCCGCAAAGGACTATACTGCTGTAAGAACCACATTATCAGAATATTTAGACCTCTTAACCGAATATAATCTAGTTTCAAAGAAGAAAGTTGGTAGGGAAACTGTGGCAAAAACAACGAAAAAAGGTCAAAAGTTAGCCAAATCAATCTTAAAAAATAAAAATAACAAATTAAATATTGAAATAGGTTAACTTATTTCAATTAATTTTATATACTTGTTTCACTTTCCATTAAAATAATGACGGAAACTTTGGAAGAAGTGGCGATAAATGATGACGGCTATCCAAGAGTATCTGAAATCTGTTTAAATCATATTTTAGGGCTTAATCAACTTTCTCAAGAACAACTTCAAAGACTAATGGAAATAGGAGATCATGATAAATATAAATTCTGTTCAGGCTGCAAACGGGATTGGGGGAATCAATATTGCCAAGATTATAACCCTTATCTCTTAATAAAAGGAGTTCACACATAAAAATTCTAAGCAATTCTTAAAATATTTATTCAACCAAAAAATTTAAAAATAAGTGTATATTTGTTAGTTAAGTGTATATTTGTTAGTTAAATGGTAGAAAAAATAAACCATCAAGATATTTCCTTAGATAATGTGGCTGTTTTGACAGATATGGGCATTAATCAAAGACAAGCCCTAGAAACATTAGCTGTTTTTTCAGATTTAAGGATTGCAATGGCAGTAGTAGGGACTTATAAACATCCTCCAACAAAATTGGGTCAAACTTTTGGAGATTATGATCATTATCTTACCCAAATTATATATGCAATATCAGGTATATCTCCCCCTTCTGATGAGCTTACTTTATATGAAGATGAAGTTGCAGAGCGGACTACAATGGTTTCAGAAAGAGAATTACATCAAGATCGTTATAGGGACAGACCTTGGAATTCTAGCCATTTTTATGAGCATTTAGCATCCAGATTAGGAGAATAAAACTTTTAAGCAAAAACTAAAACTTTTATTTTAATTAAAATCATTCTAAAAATGTAATACTCTTCCTAATCTCTTAGGTAAAATGTCCCAAAACATGCCTAAAACGTAATATTTCCACCAAGTATTACATTCAAATTCAAATTTTGCCACTACAAGGCTTGTACATAAACTATATAAACTAATTCGTCTAATGCTAATTAGATGAAAAATGATGAGGTGATAGAAAAAGTAGAAAGAGAATTAAAATTGTTAGGGCTTAGTCCTAGAACCATTAGCTCTTATCAACTATATCTTAAAGAACTATTCAAATTTACTGGAAAACTTCATTCAAGAATTCAGTTTAAAGATATTAAGCAATTCTTAGAATATTTAACTTTAGAAAAAAACTATTCCGGCTCAAGTTTAAACATCGTGAGATCAGCAATTTCTTTCTATTATGAGAAAATGTTAGAAAAATATCCTATTAGTAAGATAAGGGTTAAGAAAGTAGGCAAAAAACTTCCAGGAGTCTTAACAAAACAAGAAGTAAAAAAAATAATTGATGTAGCCGATAGCCTAAGAGATAAATTAATAGTTCAAATAATGTATTCCTGTGGTTTAAGGGTTTCCGAAGCTACAAACCTAAAATTAGAAGACTTAGATACCTCTAGAATGGTTGGCATTATTAGGTCTGGAAAAGGAAACAAAGATAGGGCAATTCAATTAAACACACCATTAGTAAACAATATTGAAGCTTATCTCAAAACTAAAAAACTACCTTCAAAATTCATATTTTCAAAAACAAATGGAACACCTTACACTACTAGATCTTTTCAGATTATCATAAAAAAACTAGCAGAAAAAGCAGGAATAACAAAAAGGGTCCATTCCCATATATTTAGACATGCTTTTGGAACTCATTTAGTTGAAAAAGGAATAAACATTGTAAGGGTGCAGGGAATGATGGGTCATTCTAATTTGGAAACAACAAAAACTTATGTTAATCTATCTGCTGAGCAATTTAAAGGAGTTGGAAATTTATTGGATGATTTGGAAGAAGAATGAAAGACACAATATCTGTCAAGACAATAGAAATGGTGCAAGACATATTTCAACAAGGAGATGAAAGATATAACGATTATCAAAGTGCAATAGATGTTGCAGAATTCATAGATAATAATGCAATAATAGTAGAGAAAAAAGAAATAGATGCTGTAAAAATTCCTAAAAAAGAAATAGACGAAATAAATGGACCTCAGCAATATTACAAAGCACTGGCAAAAAGAGTCTCAGATAAGAAAGGTTACAGATTTATAGGCTATGAAAAAAATTTCCCTGGCGGAATAGTTGATGCTCTAGCAGAAGATACTTCCGGAAATAAAATTGCCATAGAATGCTGTTCATGCAGGATTTCCAAGGCAATAAGCTACTTAGAAGAAGAAAACACTATTTTATGGATATTATCTATTTCAGATAAACCAATAGAAGTTACAAAATACCCCCTATTTATAATCAAAAGAGGCCCAAATTGGGATGCTGTCTATAAAAGATATAATGGCTGGAGAATAAATTTAATTAAAAACGTTAAAAGTCCAAGGGATTAACTTTTTTTGTAAATATTGTCATGATGGTCATAATCAGTAAAATAAATGAAATCTTTTTGTTTATCATAAGAAAACACAAGCACAAAAGATTTTTTAATATGTACACTTTTAAATAATTGTAATGGATTCCTCAGGTTCTTATAATGCTCAGGATCATCACAATTAATAATTTCTTTAATTTTATTCAGAATCTGCCCATAAGCATCTTTATCTTTTTTTGAAATTTTCTCCAATGTTTTTTCTAGATTTTTGCTTAATTTATAAGGACGAGCCATTTTAACCCGACTCTATTTTCTTTCTCAATTCTTCTATAGATCTAAAAGTTTCACCATAACCTTCTTTCTCAATTCTCTTTATTTTTTCAATATATTCAGGCCTTAACTCAGGTTCTAGAAGTTCTTCTCCATAGCCCATAGTTACTAGTTCTATTGCTTCTGACTTGTCTTTCAAATTATGCTTTGCTTTTACTATGTTTAATATATGATTTGCATTCTTGCTAATGTTTATTATTGCCTGTACCATATTAACATGATATTAATATAATATTTATAAAGTTTTCTACACACTATCATAACCACATAAAACAATATCTGGTTTTTTAATACCTTTAAAATATTTGCAGATTGAGACATTTTTAACAGCGCATTTATGTTTATTCGTATTTTCTTCTTCATTCCAGGGGCATTTATCCTGTTTCCAGGAAACATCTTTTTGTGTTATTAGATCAATATCCATGTTTGCACCTTTCAGTTGTTTCATAGAATTGTCCTAAATTAACAAATCTTAAAAACTTTCTTGTCTTATAAAATTCTGATGTTAAAATGAATATGGTAGATGTAATATCTTTCGTAGTTTTGTGGATTATAGCCAGTTTGATCTGGGCCATATGGTTGGATGGAGTTTATACACCGATAGCAGGAGTAATTACCGCAGGTATAGCTTCTGGCGGATTTAAATTAATATTCCATAATAAATAAAATGGACAAAAAAACAAATCTCCACGAATTAAAAGAAAAAATAAAGAAATTTTGTGAAGAAAGAGACTGGGATCAATATCACAATGCAAAAGAGTTATCTATCGGGATTATTACAGAGGCTTCTGAATTATTGGAACATTTCAGATTCAAATCAGAAAAAGAAATAGAAGAAATGTTCAAAAACGAAAAGAGAGAACAAATTTCAGAGGAATTAATAGACACTCTTTACTTTATCTTGAGATTCGCACAAAAATACAATATAGATTTAACAATCGAATTAAATAAAAAGATGGAAAAGAATCATAAAAAATATCCAATAGACAAAATCAAGGGAAGCAATAAAAAATATACTGAAATATGAGACTCTACGAAGACGCAGTTAAAGCATTCAAAGAAGATGTAACACAAAATAAGATAGCAGATAAGATTTCAAATAGATATCAGGATTATTATAAAAAAAAAGCAAGTATTTCAGAAGTTAGATCTTGGACTAATTCTTTAAATTTTGTAAAAAACGTCTTAGAATACGCACCCATTGAAGAAAATAAGATTATTGTTGAATATGAATTACCTTACTCGGAAAAAAGAATAGATGTTTTAATATTTGGAAAAGATGCACAAGGAAATGAAAATATTGTAGTTATAGAACTAAAACAATGGTCAAATGAAAATGTAGATGATTCTGAGCATGAAGGTAATGTAAGGGTAGATTACGGAAAAGCTAAGGTGGAGTTGCCTCATCCATCTTTACAGGTAGAAGGGTATTGCTGGCATCTAAGGGATTTCTTAACTGTTTTTGATGAAAAACCACAAATCTTACTAAATGCTTGTATTTATTGTCATAATTATAATAAAGGAGAAAATGAAGTTCTTTATTTGCCCAAATTCAAAAAAGACCTTGAAACTTATCCGGTCTTCTCAAAACAAGAAATGAAAGACCTTGGAGAATTTCTTAAAACAAAATTATCCTCAGACTCAGGCTTAGAAGTTTTTGGAAGATTCACCCACAGCATTTTACGACCTTCTAAAAAATTAATGGAACATACAGGAGAAATGATTAATGAACAAAAAATATTCAACTTAATTGATGAACAAATTACTTCCTATAATGCAATTATGCATCAAGCTAAAAATTTAGCTCAATCAAAAGAAAAATCCGTTATAATAATTAAAGGCGGACCTGGAACCGGAAAATCTGTAATAGCCTTAGAAGTAATGGGGGAGTTATTAAGAAGAGAAATTAGTGTTATCCATGCAACAGGTTCTTCAGCATTTACAAATACTTTAAGAAAAATTCTCGGACCCAGATGTGCAAACCAATTTAAGTTCTTCAATAGTTTTATTGATAAATCAAAATTTAAAGAAAATGAATTCGATGTTTTAATTTGCGATGAAGCACATAGAATTAGAAAAACAAGCGATAGTATGTATACACAAAAACATCTTAGAACAGGAGAACCGCAAATAAATGAACTTATTAGGGTAGCTAAATTAATTATCTTTTTTATAGATGAACACCAAGTTGTTAGACCTAATGAACTCGGAAGTGTTAATTTAATAAAAAAAGCGACAGAAACTTTTGATGCTAAAATTTATGAAATGCCGGAATTAAAAACACAGTTTAGATGTGGTGGCTCAGGAAATTATTTAGAAAAAATTGAAAAAGTATTAAGGATCTACGAAGAAGGTGCAGACATCGAACTCGATGAAGAAACAAAAATGGAATTCAAAATTGTAGATTCTCCTCACGAATTAAAAAGATTAATTGACCAAAAGAATAGAGAAAAGAAGAATTCAGCAAGAATGGTTGCAGGGTTCTGTTGGCCATGGAGTAAACCGAATAGGGATGGTTCTTTAGTTAATGATGTTAAAATAAATGATTTTGAAATGCCTTGGGAGAATAAAGATGAATTTTGGAGATGGGCAACCGAAGATTCCGGAATGGATCAAGTTGGGACAGTCTACACTTCTCAAGGATTTGAATTTGATTATATTGGAGTTATTTTCGGAAATGATCTAGTCTGGAATAAAGAAACAAAAAGCTGGTACGCAAAACCTGAAAATTCTTGTGATAGTGCTGCTAAGAGGGGAAATGATGAATTCGCAAAACATCTAAAAAACGTTTATAGAGTTTTATTAACAAGAGCCCACAAAGGAGTCTTTGTTTATTTCATTGACGAAACTACTAAAGAATATTTTAAAGAGAATGCTAAGAAGCTAGGATTTAAAGTCTAACCAGTTCCAAAAACTATCTTTACCAATTATAACATGGTCTAAAACTAATATTCCTAATATTTCACCGGTTTCTATGATTTTTTTTGTGATTTCTATATCCTCTTCTGATGGTGCAGGATCTCCGGATGGATGATTATGTACAAGCATTATACTAAAAGAATTTTCTTTAATAGCAGCCTTAAAAACTTCTCTTGGATGTATCAAAGAAGCATTCAAAGTACCAATACAAATCCTATGAACTTTATTAACACAATTTTTAGTATCTAAGCAAACTACATACAAATGCTCTTCATTATAGTCTTTAACTCTATTAACAAACATATCAAAAATATCTTTAGCACTTTTAATCTCTTTTTTATTAAACCCACCATTAACTAATGTTCCATATCTTTTGCATAATTGAATTAAGCTTAAAATCTTTAAAGCAGCTACTTTATCATTATTGCATTCTTTTTTAAGAACTTCAAAGCCAATATCATAAATCTTATTCAAGTTATATTTTTTTAATAATTTATTAGTAAATTCTAAAATACTGGCATCTTTAACTTTTCCAAGAACAATAGCCAATAATTCATAATCGCTTAAAACCCCAGCACCATATTTAATTAACCTCTCACTAGGCCTGTCATAAAAAGCTATTTCTTTAATCTTCATTTATCTAAACTTAAATTTTTACTTTAAAAAGATTAATAGAATTTAAACTATATTTTAGACAAGCCCATTACATTCATAGATTAATGAATAGAAAACTTTAAATATGGTAAAAATACCATAATACTATGGTAAAAAATAAGATAAGTAAATTAAGTCCAAAAGATAAAATAATAGGATATTTAATAGAAAATAAAAATCCACATTCTATTATGGAAATTTCCGGAGCGACACTTATTGATTATAAAAATACATATAATATAATAGAGAATCTTCAACCAGAAGTCATATCAAAAGAGAGAATAGGCAATACAAACCCAATACAACTAAAGTTAATCCCTCATCAGGAGATTTATTCGGTTGAAAAAAAAAGAACAGAAGAATTCCTTTTAAAAAATCCAAAATTAAAATTAATAAAAGAAGACATTGAGGAAATTAAATATCCTTTCATGATAGTTATCGTTTTCGGCTCTTTTGCAAAAGAAAACAATACTTCTGCATCCGATATTGATCTTTGTATAATTTCAGATAATAAAGATAAAACAAAACAATTAATCGAAATGCTAAATTTATTATCTTTAAAAATAGAAATTTATGAGTTCACGACCCAAGAATTTATTTCTATGATAGAAAAGAGACAAAACAACTTAGGAAACGAAGTCGTTAAGAAAAATATAATTATTTATGGAATAGAAAACTATTATACGCTCATATCAAAATGGATGAAAAAAGAATAAAACTAGCTGAAAAAAATTTTGGAAACTATCTCAGCGATGGAAAGATAAAGAAAATAGATAGATCTAATGAATTAATCTACAACACTTATCTTAGAAATGCGAGAGAAAGTTTGAATGTTGCAAATCAACTATTTCAAAACAAAACTTCTTCATTATGGGTTGTTGTAGCGAGTTATTATTCTATGTTTTACATAGCTTGTGCATATCTTTACAAATTAGGGTACAAACCAGGAAATGAACTTGTCCATCAAGTCGTTAATGAATCATTAATTGTTCAGGCAAGGCATAAAATCAAAAATCACCTTTTAGAAAATTACTCTGAGGAGAAAGATAAGGCATTAGTTATTGTAGATAATTATTTAACAAATTATGAAAGAGAAAAAGGTAAAAGGGCAAGTTTTCAGTATCAAACAACAGAGGAAATAAAAGAAAGCAAAGCTAAGACTTCTTTAAATAGAGCAAAAGAATTCGTAGAATTAATAAGAGAGATTCTGGAAAAATAGAAAATTCTCTTATTTAAACTTAAATTTTTACTTTAAAAAGATTAATAGAATTTAAACTATATTTTAGAATTAACAAAAGTAACACCATGGAGACTTCTTTATTCAGAAAAACTCAATTTCCAATCAGTTTCTCTTTGAGTAATATCTTCCAAATGTTTAGGGTCTATTCCAATTCTATAATCCCCACTATTTCCAAAAAATCTAACATTTTTTCTATCTATATCTACTTCCGCCCTGCCAGCCCCACTCATCCTATATTCAATAGCGGGTTTTCCAAGCCACGCCCCTCTTCTAAAGTTCATTGATGGGATAGAATCTCCACTACTCCTCCCCCTAATCCATTCGCAATCATAAACAATATCATGTTCTATTAAAATCCTATGGAGTATTTGGCCATGCATTGTTCCTTTATCTCCAAACAATAAATCAGGAGTACCATTAACATATACCTGAACTATTTTATATTCTCCAGATCGAACAGGCCATAAAACTCTCATTCTAATTTTTGTAAAATTTTCACTTTAAAAAGATTAATACGATAAGATTTATATATAAGATTACATAAATGTTTATATATGATAAAAAGAGGGTGGTAAATTATGGCATCTAAAGATAATTCTAAAACCTCTAAAGCATAAGAGATAGAAGAAATAGCAGAAGAGGCTGGGAAATTACTCAAGGAAGCCAAAAGATTATTCTTTCTTTGATTTCTTACCAACTTTAGAAGTTCTTTCTAACAAAGAGATAAGTTTTAAATCAATTTTTCTGTTAGAACCTATATTTTTAATAAGCAGATTGAATTGATATTTACTATGAAAACTCTCTCACTAAAACAGCCTTACGCAGAATTAATTTTACAAGGAAAGAAAAAAATAGAACTAAGAACTTGGAATACTAAATTTAGAGGAGAATTCTATATTCACGCTTCATTAACTGCTGATAAAAAAAGCAATGGAAAGATTCAGCTTTAAAGAATTGCCTTTAGGATATATCTTAGGAAAAGCAACTTTAGTTGATGTTAAAAAATATGAAACTGAATGACAGCATAAAAAAGACAAAGATTTGCATCTAGCTTCATCCTCCTGGGGAAACTATGGTTTTATCTTAAAAAATCCAAAAAGAATTGCTCCAATAAAAACAAAAGGAAAATTAAATTTCTGGGAATATAAGATTCAATAAAGTATATTTTAGAAAGTAAGAAATTTTAAATATCATTATCTATTAATTTAAATAATGCAAGGATACACATCTAATGAAGCGTACTCTTTATTCCTGAATTATATTTTTCTTTCGAGAGAAGATTTGGGAGCACAGTCTGCAGATCCAGAAGAGAATCCAGAAACTGCAGAAAAAGATAACTTTCTAAATTCTTATTTAGCAGCCACATTAACTTCAAGATTAAGTGCAAAAGTAAAACCAGCAAGAATAGAAGAGATTTCAACAATAGTTGGTTCAGATGAAGGACCAAGATTAAGAGTTTTAAGATTACAAAGAGAAGCAGATCAAGGTTTAATTTTTCATGGGGTTTTTACAGAAACACCTAAAGATTATGAAACAGTAGGAATAGCATATAGTTCGGCAGCAGGAATTTGTAATAAACTACAAGATCCAACAGGAGAAATATTTGCATATATTGATGAAAATCTGGATTTTTGTATAGGGTTGCTCCATCATTTAAGTATTGCATATTTAGCAGCCCATGGAGTTTCAGAAGCACAATTGCATAGAATGACGTTAGCACAAACACCAGATGAATCATTAGACTCTTTTCTAGATTATTATCATATATATCTAAACGAAACAGATCAAGAAAAAAGAAATCTATTAGTTCAACATCTCCAGGAATCAAGAGAAGTAGCACAACAATTAAATCCTAAACTTATTTTTCCTATTATAGAATAATTTCAAAACACCGCAATTCACATCTTCTTTTTAACATTTCTCGGCACAGGCACTTTCTTAATAGAATTTACATTAACTTTTTTTAAATTACTAGTTCTTGAATAGAAGTCAGCTAAATAAACCTCTCTAGAAAAAACTGGAAGTTCTTTTCCACTAGGTTGTCCTTCATAAGGTATTAATTCATCCATTTTATCTTTATCACAGAACTTTTTTTATTTTATTAACAAATTTAGCCTTTTAAATTTTACTTTTTAAGAAATCACACGCTTTATTCCCTAAGTAAACTCCGAATTCATCATATATCCTTCCACCTAAATAAATCCTCTTTCCCGAAATCTCCCCGGGGGAAATAGTTAGACTATCCCAATCCACAGGAACTTGTAAAAATCTCAAAACATCAGGAGGAACGTAAAATAATCTTCCGCTTTCTCCGTCGCGAAGATACAAATCAGACCTATTATCAACTTTTCCAATTAAGCTGCCATTGGTTGCTCCACTATTTATAACCCTCTCTCCTCTAGTCATCATAAATATCTGTCCTCTTAATTTTTCAACATCATTTCTAAACATTAAAACAGCGCCAACAGAATCAAAAGTGCTTGTCCTATAATGGATTCTTTCAAAAGGAGTGTCTTCAAAGCCCGGAACAAAATTTCTAAAGCAATAATCCAATACTTCATCGTCTAAAGCTTCTCCTTCTATTAATCTTAAAGCAATATCATTCTCTAATTCTCCTCTTTCTTGATTTAAATCCCAATGGGTCATATCATCAAAAGAATTACCCTTATCAGCCAGATACAATTCCATGGCGATCTCTATTTTTTCAGCTAAATTTTCTTCCATAAGATAAACCCATTTTTTGCAATTTAAAAAAACTATTAAAAAACAAACTATATTTTAGAAAATCTCACATTAGTGAGTCTCATAATCAAATAGATACTTAATAAATCTATAATAAACTTCTTACAAAATGTCCAATTTCTTGATAGTAGTAAATAGCAAGTATACAAGGGGGCAGGTATTTGGCGCCATAAAACAGGGCTTCAGAAGCATAAGAAATCCCAACTTCCAAATCCGGTCTGGGTCTTCCTCTAATCGCAACATTAGCTTCATGCCACTTTTTATCTCCAGAAATGGGCACTAAGAATCTCACAAGTTCATCTAAATTATCCATACTGCAACGATGTGTTTCCAATTTTTAAATCTTTTTAGACAGTCTATCCTAACATACATCTTTCTCTACTAGGAAATTTTCCAGTAACTACAGTTTCATAAGCCCATCTTAAAATTCTATAACCATCACTCAAATAATTTCTTAACTCTACCTTATCTTCATCAGCAATTAATACAGCACCAATAACATAAACCGGAGAGATAATTGTAGCTAATGTAGCAGCACTCCCCCAAACAAGTCTTTTTTTCCTGTCTAAATTAATTTCAACTAAGTCATTCATTTTCTAAAGAAGGGTCTCTAAAAGCAAGTTCTTCTAATCCATTTAATATACCCCTATTTATATCTCCCATATATCCTAAAAATTCTCTATAATCCCCTCTCATTATAGCTCTGCCAGCACCGACTCCTAAAAATAAAGGATAAGCAATAATCATCCCGCTAACACAAAGTCCTGTTCTTAATTTATCTCCTAAGTCGCTCATTTTAATCCTCCAGACAAGTTTGATTAAATCATTAAGGAAAATAGTATTTTAAAAACTTTCTAAAAATAACCATTTATCACAAATACCCAACTAATTTTTAAACTTAACTTTTAGAAAAATTCTATACACACGATGTGTATTTAAAACATAAGATCTAAATAGTAATTTATACACACGATATTTATGAATCTAACAAAAAAAGATATTGTAGCAATAAACGAGAAATTTGCTTCAGGTCACTTTGAGAACGAATCAAGCTTAAATTTTGCATTAAAGCATTCAAAACACTCAATTGCCTGGACAAAGCAGTTAGCTTATTTAATTAGGGCCGTCTTAATAGACCACGTTTTTGTTGATGCCAATAAAAGAACTTCATATACATTATTGCTAACCTTTGTAGAGTTAAATGATTGGAATATTGATGAAAAACAAGCAGTAGAGATAATAAAGAGTTTAGTATTAAAAAAAGAAAAAAGCATAACTAACATTCAAAGGAGGGTAGAAAATGCCATCACAAAGTGAGTTTCTAAAAAATGCACTAAAAATAATAAAAGAGAAACCTTCAGGATTCAAAGCATTAGAAGAGTTTGAAAAAACAGGAAGAACAATCTTAAAAACAAGATTAAATTTCACAATAGACAGAGAAACAGCCAGAAAATTTAGGGATTACTGCAGGAAACATAAGCTAAACATGTCTAAAGAAGTTGAGAATTTAATTAAAAAGAGAATTAATTTAAACTAAAAAATTATATTTTCACTAACGAAGTTTATATCTTAACACTTCCTCTCTAAAAGGATGATACCCGCCCCTTCCATCATCATATAGATAAGTAGTTCTTATTTCCCTGATTCCTCTAGATATTCTTTCTACAGGATCACTCTCTCCAATCCCAACCATCCAGCCGTCAATACTAAACCATCTAACATCATTATACCTTCCATTACAAGTCTTTTCTCTTTCAGGTTCAAAGAGCCATGGATAAAAAACAACTTCGCTTCCAGCCATAGACTAATCTAAATAAGTAAATCTTTTATAATTTTCCAAAAGAAAAAATGGCTATTTTGTAGCCATCTTTATAGCCCACAACGCAGATAGACCTACTAAAACATAAACAAGTCTTTCCAGCCAGGCTACGGATCCTAGGATAACGTTCACCAAGTTAAAATTGAAAGCACCAACTAATCCCCAATTAACTCCTCCAACAATAACAAGAACTAAAGTTACCCGGTCCAATACGCTTTTTTTATCAGCCATGGAATCACCTCTATAAAATCTATATTTTAGCTATATATAAAATTAACTGGAAAAATAAGTTTTTTATATAAGTTCGTATAATCCAAAAAGATGGATAAAGAAGAATTTTTAAAAAAATTAGAAGCAGAATTAAAAATTTCAAGCAATTCCACACATACAATCCGGAACTATTTATCTTCTAATAAATTTTTATTGGATTTTGCAAATAAGACTCCGGAGGAGATTACTCATGAGGATGTTAAATCCTACTTAGCTGAAAAACTAAATAACGCTTCCTCAATGACTAAGATCTTATTTTTATCCGCAATTAAATATTCTTTCTCAAATATTCTTAAAAAAGATATAACAATAGATATTAAAAGACCGAAAAAAGAAAAGAAAATTCCTTCTGTTCTATCAAAAGAAGAAGTTAAAAGTTTAATGGATTCAATTCAAAATAAAAAATCAAAGTTGATGGTTTCTTTAACTTACGCTGCAGGTTTAAGGGTTTCAGAATTGGTAAATTTAAAGACCCATGATTTTGACTTTACTCAAAAAACAGGGCATATTAGGCAGGATAAAGGAAGAAAAGACAGAATCTTTAATATCCCGGAGAATTTATTGGAAGATTTGCAAAAACAAGCTGAAAAACAAAAAGAAAAGAACCAATTATTTTTATTTTCAAGTTTTAAAGGTCAGATGACCACAAGAAATATTCAAAAAATAGTTTCAAAAGTAGCTAAGAAAGTAGGGATAGAAAAGGAAGTTCATCCTCATACATTAAGACATTCTTTCGCGACGCATTTATTGGAAAACGGAACTGATATCAGGCACATTCAAAAGCTATTAGGTCATAGTTCGTTAAATACAACTCAAGTTTATACAAATATTTCAGCAGAGCAGATAAAGAAGATTAAAAGCCCAATAGATAGTCCTTAAATTTCAATACTTTATTCTAACAACCTATCATAAGCAACATTAACCTTACTCGCCAAAAATTCGTAAGCTAAATCTTCTTCAAGTGTAACTTTTGTACTTCTCTTAATTCTCTGATTATATGCTTGAATAGCAGTAGATAATAAATCAAAATAAAGGTGCCTTTCTCCCTCTTCTATTATAGCAGGTGGATATCCAGACATATTCAATAATACATTTTGAACCATCCGGGCAGTTCTCCCATTTCCATCCATAAATGGATGTATCCTTACTAAGTGGATATGTGCATGAACTGCTTTTTCTAAAGGCAAATCGATTCCCTTGTTTTCAAATAGGAACATATTTAATTCACTTTCTATTTGGTCAGCTTCTGGCGGGACCTGACCCCCATAAAGTACCATTTCCCTCCTAATCCCCCTAACAACATCCGGTTCAATTTTTCTGGCTATCGCTGTAAAATATTCAGTAGTGAACTCTCCATCATCAGGGAATATAATTTTAGCAAGGGTCCACGCATTTGCCAGCCTTGTAGTAGCCCTCTGCAAATCTTTTCGAGCGATTCTTTGTGCCCTTTTTGGCAAATCTCGTATATGTGCTAATGGGAACTCAATTCTTGCAGAATGAGCAATATGTCTTAAATCTTCGGGACGGGTTAATTGTGCCTCTCTACCCAATCCCCTTCTAGACACCTTATAATTAACTAAATTTAAAGTTGGATCTTCCAAAGTCTTCTTCCTTTTCCCTTCTATCTCCAAGTATAGGTTTCTTAAATTCACTGATCTTGACATAAATCAAAGTAGGAATCAAACATTTATAAATTTAACTATTTTGTAACCCTTAATTAGTGGTATCAAGATAAGGTTTATACAAATCTGGTTCTTTTTAAAATATTTACACCAATTAACAATAACTTTAAATACTTTAAAGCCTTCACTATCGTCGACAAAAAGGGAGGTGTCAAAATGGGAAAGATAGTTGTTAAGAACGCAGTTACAAGAAAGCCTGGACATTTATACTATATTGATGGACAAGGCAATGTATGTGAAGCAGTTATGGCAAGAGGCGGAAGAAAGAAAAAAGCTACAAAAAAAACTACAAAAAAGAGGAAATAATTTTCTCCTCTTCTTTTTTATAAATAAAATCTATTCTCCGATAGGTTTATCAATTTTCTTTTTCTGTTTCTAATTAATGGGTATAAATTCATCTTACGAATCTAAAAAAGGAGAAATTAAACAAAGATTAAAAGAATTTAAACAAAATAAAGATTATTTTTATGAATTATGTTTTTGTTTGTTGACGCCGCAAAGTAGCGCAAGAGGAGCGGATTATTGTATCCAAAAATTAAAAGAATTAGATTTTAAAAACAAAGATATTAATCCTGTTCCGATTTTAATTCAAAGGATAAGATTTCATAACAATAAAGGCACTTACTTGTTGGAATTCAAAAAGAATCAAGAAAATATTTTTAAAAATTTAAATGGAATTAAAGATAATAAAGAAAAAAGAATGTACTTAGTAAAAAATGTGAAAGGCTTGGGATTAAAAGAAGCATCTCATTTCTTAAGAAATACAGGTCATGAAAATTTAGCAATCTTAGACAGGCATATTCTAAAAAATTTAGCTAAATTAAATATTATTGAACTGCCGAAGACATTAACACCGAAAATTTATTTTGAAATAGAAAATAAATTCCAGAATTTCTCTAAAGAAGTTAACATTCCGATGGATGAATTAGATTTATTATTCTGGTCAATGGAAACCGGAGAAATATTCAAATGAATTATCTAGACCAATTAAGAGAATTAGAAAAATTAGGAAACTCCATGATTCGTTTGGCAGCAGAAGAATGGGATCAACATTGGAAAATCTTGATTTCCACAATAATGTCTGCAAGAACAAGAGATGAAGTTACAATCCGGATAGCGAATAATTTATTTAAAAAATATCCAACAGTAGAAAAATTAGCTAAAGCGGAATTAAAAGAAATTGAAAAAATAATAAAGCCAGTTAATTTTTACAAAAATAAAAGTAAAAACATTTTGAATTGTGCTAAAACTTTAATTGAAGAGCACAAAGGAATTATTCCATTAACATTTGAAGAATTACTTAAGCTTCCAGGTGTCGGAAGAAAAACCGCCAATGTATTTTTATCAGAAATAGGAATAGTTGCTGTAGGGATAGATACCCATGTTCATTACATAAGCAATAAATTAGGATGGACTAAAAATAAAACTCAGAAAGGAATAGAAGAAGATTTAAAAAAATTATTTCCCAAAAGTATATGGAAAGAAATAAATCCTATCTTAGTGAGGTTTGGAAAAACTTATACAAGCAGAAAGAAAAAAGATGGATTATTAGAAAAAATAAAATCTATCTAATCAATAAGCGATAATTATAAATACTTCTTTTTATAAAAAATGGTTATGGAAAAAAGATTAGTTTTATTCAGGTTGGAAGGATGTCCATACTGTAAAAAAGCGGAAAAAGCATTAGATTCTAAAGGATTAAAATATAAAAAGATAGAAGTTCCTTCAAGTAAAGCAGAGAGAACATTACTAAAACAATTATCAGGCCAGGATTCAGTTCCTGTTCTATTGGATGTTATCGGTTCAAAGAGCCAGGATGATGACATTTTGGAATGGTTAGAAAATCAATGAATATCTAATTCATACGTCCTTATTTTTGCAACCTCAATCCCAACCCCAGACTCAACTATTTCCCATGAACTGATAGTACTTAACTTCCCTACTAAATCCCTTCCTCTTTCGCCGCTGGGGACATAAATATGGTTAACACCATCCCCATGATTCAATCTATAAATATCAAATAACTCTTCTTCCATTTTTAAAAATAAAAAATAAGGATTATAAAATATCCTTAATTCGTCCAATATACTCAGCAATTTTATTGCCAGGTTCTGTTAATTTAATTGTTTTTATTCTTCCCTGCTTTTCAAAGCTTACTAATTTTGCTCTTTCCATCTCTTGCAGAATTTTTACAGTGTGGGAGTACGTACAATCTACTTCCTTAGCTAAAACACTTCCATATCTATTCCTTGTATTCTTTTTCAAAGCTACTAATATCATAGCCGGTTTTCTTCTAAAAAACACTTCGAAAATATCTTTTTTACTCATCTTTTTCCCCCTACACCTCTTCTCTAAAACTTATGTTTAGATATATATTTAAATACTTATCGGTAAGAAGAGTTTTCTTCTAAAACCCTAAATTGCAACGATATAAACCCATTATAACCAATAAGTTTAAATAAATTTATCTTATCTTTTACTTGCATGTTCAATATAAAATTAATAAGAGAACATCCGGAAATTGTCAAGCAGAACCTAAAGAAAAAACAGGCTAGTATGGATGATTTTCTAAAAGTAATCGACTTAGATAAGAGATATTTAAAGTTAAAACAAAATGTTGAGAGCTTAAGAAACCAAAGAAATGTTGCTTCTTCTGAAATAAATGAACTGCAAAAACAAGGGAAAAATATAAAGGAAAAGATTAAGGAAGTAAAAGAAATCCCTTCGAGGATTGAAGACATTGAAAACAAAATTGAAAAAATAAGAAAAGAATTAGACTATTATTTGCATAGAATCCCTAACATAATGCATCCTGAAGTCCCTATAGGGAAAGATAGTTCTGAAAATAAAATTATCAAAAAATTTGGAATAATACAAAAATTTAATTTCCCAGTTCTAAATCATGTTGAATTAGGGGAAAAATTAGGTTTATTTGATTTTGAAGCCTCGGCAGAAACCTCAGGAAATGGTTTTTACTATCTTAAAGGAAGATTAGCATTGTTAAACCGGGCCTTAATTAATTTCGTTATAGATATAATGGAGTCTAAAGGTTATACCTACATTGAACCGCCTTTAATGGTAAATAAGAGGATAGAAGTTGCAAAAGGTGATTTCGATGCTTTTGAAAAAGCTCTTTACAAAATAGAAAACGAGGATCTATACATGATTCCAACTTCAGAAGATGCGATTTTAGGAATGATGATGGACAAACATATCCAACCAGAAAAACTACCGTTAAGAATATTTTCTTATTCAATGTGTTTCAGAAAAGAAATAGGAAGTCATGGAATCAATGAAAAGGGATTATGGAGAACTCATCAATTCAACAAAGTAGAGCAGTTTATTTTCTGCAAACCTGAAGATTCATGGAAATTCTATGAAGAACTAAGAAAAAATTCAGAAGAACTATTCCAGAAATTAAAATTACCATACAGAATTGTAGAATGTTGCACCGGAGATTTAGCCTTATGGAAAGCAAAATCAGAAGATATAGAAGTTTACAGACCTACAACTAAAGATTATGGAGAAGTAACCTCTCTAAGTAATTGTACAGATTATCAAGCCAGAGATTTGAATATTAAATTTAAAAACGACAAAGGGGAAAATGAAGTAGTTCACACTTTGAATAATACAGCAATGGCTACCTCAAGAGCTTTGGTGGCAATAATGGAAAATTATCAGCAAAAAGATGGTTCTATAAAAATCCCTGAAGTTCTACAGAAATATACCGGATTTAAAGAAATAAAGCCACAATAGAAATCTTTTTAATTCTGACTCTATTTAATATTTAATATGAGAAAAACAAAAGAACAATTGGAAAGGGATATTGAATTAGGGGAAAAAGACGAAGACATCTACACCGGGGAAGGCAGGGAAGTTGCAGAAGATGAAGATGAAATTAGTGATGTAGAAGAAGGATTCATGGAAGGATATGAGGAAGATGAAAACGCTGCAAAATGCGCCAAATGCCGAAAAATCCTAGGTGAAGATTTCATAGAAGAAGAAATAGATGGAGAAATGTTAAGATTCTGCTCAGAAAAATGTGCACTAAAATATGGTTAAGAGAAAAACATTGAGGGTATTAGCCGCGGCAGATATTCATGGAGATAGGACTTTAGCAAGAAAATTAGCCTTGAAAGCAAAAAAAGAAAACGTAGATTTGGTTATTTTATGCGGTGATTTAACAGGACCGACAGAGACTAATAATCTTATCAAGCCGTTTAAAGATGCAAAGAAAAAAGTTTTATTAATCCCGGGGAATCATGATTCCTTTGCAACCGCGGATTTCTTGGCTGAAATTTACGGGGTTAGGAATATTCATGGTTATTCTGTAAAGTATGATGATATTGGATTTTTCGGGGCAGGAGGTGCAGATATAGGTCCAGGAAGAATATCTGAAAAAGAATTATTTGCAACTTTATCAAAGGCATATTCAGGACTAAAAGGATTAAAGAAAAAGATAATGGTAACCCATATGCATCCAGCAAATTCAAAATCTGAATTCTCAGGCTTCAAAGGGAGCAATTCAATAACAAAAGCAATAGAAAAATTTAAACCGGATTTCTTATTACATGGTCATATTCATGAAGGTGCCGGAATAGAAGAAAAAATAGGTTCTACAAAAGTAATTAACGTAGGCAGAGAGGGAAGAATATTAGAATTCTAAATACTAACATTTTTATAACTTTCTTTTCCCATATTCTAATCTATATATTAAAATGCCTGAATTAATAATCTCAGAAAAACCAAGTGCAGCTAAACGTATTGCTGCAGCTTTGGCAGATACAAAACCCTCTGAAAACAAGATAGGTAAAGTAAAATATTATGAACTAACGCATAAAAATAAAAAAATTTATGTTGTTTGTGCAGTTGGTCATTTATACGCTTTAACAGAAAAAGAAAAAAAAGGTTGGACTTATCCGACTTTCGATGTTGTTTGGAAACCAGCATATGAAGTAAATAAAGAAGCGGATTTCACAAAAGATTATATCAAGGTAATAGAGAAAATAGCTAAATCTTCTGATAAGTTTACAGTTGCAACAGATTATGACCAGGAAGGAGAAGTTATCGGATTAAACGCTTTAAGATACGCATGCAAGCAAAAATCCGGCCAGAGAATGAAATTCTCAACTTTAACAAAAGATGAGCTAATCCAAAGCTACGAGAATGCTTCTAAAACTTTAGACAAGCCGCAGGCCGAAGCAGGAGAAACAAGACATTTTTTAGATTATTTTTACGGCATCAATCTATCTAGAGCTTTAACTTTGGCTGTTAAAAATGCAGGTTCTTTCAAGATATTATCAACAGGACGTGTTCAGGGGCCGACATTGGCATTATTATCTAAAAGAGAAGAAGAAATCTCAAAGTTCAAGCCAGAACCATTCTGGGAGATAGAATTTCAGGGCAAAACAAAAAAAGATGACATTACAGCCTGGCATAAAAACGGAAAGATAAAAGATAAAACAACAGTAAATGAGATTCTTAAAAAAACAAAAGGAAAAAAAGCATTTATTTCTTCAGTAAATGTAAAAACTTACAATCAAAAACCGCCATGCCCATTTGATCTAACAACTTTGCAAATAGAAGCTTATAGGGTATTAAATATTTCTCCAAAACTAACATTAGCATTTGCACAACAATTATACACATCAGGAAGGATATCTTATCCAAGGACATCATCCCAAAAATTGCCTCCTTCTTTAGGCTATGAAAAAATATTAAAAAAGATAGCAAAACAGCCAGCATTTCAAAAATTAGCTGAAGAATTATTATCAAAGCCAAATTTAACTCCAAATGAAGGAATGAAAACAGATCCAGCTCATCCGGCAATTTATCCAACAGGTTTGCCATTTAACGGATCAGGGAAATCAAAAGACTTATACGAATTAATTGTCCGGAGGTTTTTAGCTACATTTTCAGACCCGGCAAAGAGAGAAACAATTACAGCTGTTATAGATGTTAATAAAGAAGAGTTCATAGCTTCTGGGACAAGGACAATAGAAAAAGGCTGGCATAAATTTTATGGAAGGTTTGCAGTATTCAAAGAAGAAACCTTGCCGGAATTGGAAGAAAAAGAGGAATTAAAAGTTAAAAAAATTGAATCTCATGAAAAAGAAACTCAGCCTCCAAAAAGATATACCCCAGCTTCGATAATTAAAGAATTAGAGAAACAAAATTTAGGAACAAAGTCAACAAGAGCCCAAATAATAGATTCATTATACCAAAGACATTATGTTCAGGACACTTCATTAAAAGTTACAGATTTAGGATTAAAGACAAATAATACCCTAAAGAAATATTGTCCGGAAATCATAGATGCAAAATTAACAAGGCATTTCGAAATAGATTTAGATAAAATCAGGGAAAAAGAGAAAGATGGAGATAAAGTTCTCGAGGAGTCTAAAAAAATATTAATTAAACTATTAAAACATTTTAAACAAAACGAAATAAAAATAGGAAAAGAATTAATCAAAGCTAATAGGGAAACACAAGATCAAAATAATTTATTAGGTTCTTGTCCAATATGCAAGAAAGGAACACTAAATATTAAGAAAGGAAAATTTGGCTTCTTTGTTTCATGTGATAAATATGAAGAGGGATGCAATACAACATTCTCAATACCCGCGGGAGCGTTTGCTAAAGGCACAGGGAAATTATGCAAAGACTGTGAATACCCATTAATCCAGTTAATAAAAAAAGGAAAAAGGCCTCAGGAAACATGCATCAATCCAAAATGTAAATCTAAAAAAGTGGATAAAAAATTATTATTAGAAAAAAGAAAATGCCCTAAATGCGGTTCAGAATTAATAATCAGAAACAGTATGTATGGTCAGTTCTTTGCATGTCCAGGCTATCCAAAATGCAGGCATACAGAGCCTATAGAAAAGTTTAAGAAGAAAAAAGAGGCTAAGAAAATCCAATGAGTTCAATTTTAAAATTATTTTCAAGATTTATTGGTAAGACTTTAATATCAACCTCTTTAACATTTTTCATACTGACTTTCTTTGCAATTCCCTTAGCTGAAAATGTAGGGGTAATAACAGAATCTATAGATGCAGAAGTTTTATTGGAAGATGTAATGGAGAATTCAGATATAACCTTAGAAGAAGCCAGAACATTATGTAATAAAAATCCAAGTTTAGAAGAATGTGAAATAATAGAAAATCCTAAAGTGTTATTAGAAGAGCAGTTAAAGCCGGTTATGGAAACAGCAGAAGAAATTAAGCCGGTATTACTTGCAGGAAGATGGATCTCAATAATTATTTTTATTTTAGGTATTGGATTATTATATTTGGGGACATTCAACATTTATGAAACCGCTTATAAAACATCAATAACAACCTTCTTTACTTCATTAATATACTCAATATTTTATAAATTATCTGGGAACATAATCCCATCAATAGCACAAAACTTAGCTTCCGGAAATAAAGAAGTTCCACAGGCTTTGTTGGATATGGCAGTTAAAGCAATCCAAAATTGGATACAAATCCCAATAAACGAAGTCTTTACTTTATGTTTAATATTAATGGGGATTTCATTGCCAATAGCGATTGCATCTTATATTCTAAAAAACAAACAACAAAAAGGGACTAAGAAGTCTGAGAAATAAATCCATCATTCCCGATATCAAATAAGATTTCTCTTTTTTCAGGTTTTTCTAAAACTAATCTCCTTGGATCTTTTTCTAATTTTATTAAACATTTACTCCAGTTTCTAAACATATTCCCGCCTACAACACTAATATCTTTAGTTTCAAAATTCTGGTAAATCTGATTTGTAATCAAGACACTAGTTCCTTTAGAACATAAATCACTCAAAATGTTAAACTGTTTATGAATCTCATTATTTGCTTCTTTTGAATTCTTTTTCAACTCTAGCCTATAATGGACCCCTATAGTATCTAAAATAACTAAATCAATTTTAGATTTTAACAAACGATTCAATTGTTTTGTTTGCTCTTTCAAATTCTTAGGTTTCAAAACAAAAATATTCTTTAGAGCTTCTTTATTATTTCCCGCTAATTGCATAACTCTTTCAATATTAAAGCTATTTTCAGAATCGATATAAACTACTTTTTTATTATTTAAAGACCGATGTATTGCAGCTTCTTTAGCTAAAGTTGTTTTCCCACTTGCAGGAGCCCCATAAACACAGCTAATTTCTTTCCTTTTGCCCTGTAAAACTTCCATTAACAGCTCAGAATCGGATTTTATCATCTCTTAATTAAGATAAGAATCTTTAAAAACATTATTGAGACTAATTAGATATATGCCAGTATTAATAAAAAAAGAAGCAAAGACAAATAACAAGTTTGGATGCAATCCTTTAGAAAGAACTACTGAAACTTTGATAAAATATGGACTAGTAAATATCAATAAACAACAAGGTCCAACAAGCCATCAAGTCTCAGATATGGTCCAAAAAATACTAAACATAAATAAAGCGGGGCATTCAGGCACGCTCGACCCTAATGTTACGGGCTGTTTAGTAATTGCATTAGATAAAGCTACAAGAGTTATAGATACTTTGCTAAAAGAAGGAAAGGAATATGTCTGTTTAATGAGAATTCATTCTGAAATTCCTAAAGATAAAATAGAAAGAACTTTCAAATCTTATTTAGGAAAAATAGAACAATTACCTCCTGTAAGGTCCGCAATTAAAAGACAGTTAAGAACCAGGGAAATTTATGATTTAAAGATTCTAGAATTAGATGGCCAGAATATTCTATTCAGAGTAAAATGTCAGGCAGGAACCTATATTAGAAAACTTTGTCATGATATCGGTTTAAGCCTTGGAACTAATGCTCATATGGTTCAGTTAGTAAGAACTCAAGTAGGACCATTTAATGATAAAAATTGGCATTCTCTGCATGATTTAAAAGACGCATATGAAACCTACAAAGAAGGAAATGATAAATTACTAAGAGAAATAATCGTTCCAATAGAATTCTCAGTGCAGACCCTTCCAAGAATATGGGTCTTTGACTCTACAGTAGACCCTTTATGCCATGGTGCGGATTTATCCATGCCAGGAATCTCAAAATTAGAGGATTATATAGAAGAAAGAGATTTAGTAGCTATTTTAACGTTAAAAAATGAATTAATCTGTCTAGGGGAATCTTTAACTACCGCTAAAAAAATGTATAAGAATTCATCCGGCAGAGCAGTAAAAACAAAAAAAGTATTTATGGAAAGAAAAACCTATACTAATTAATTCCAGCTTCTAATAGAGTATTATTCTCTCTAGATTTTAAAACACCTTCAGAAATATCTTTAGACGTAACGTAAGATTTAGGTACAGTAATGTAAATTCTTTCAACATTATCCCAATAATCGTATATTTCAATTTCAAAAAGTTCTTCATCTTCAGGAACATCAAAGACAATTATCCCGCTATGAGCCCCACCAGGAAAAACGGTCTTATCCCATTGAATTAAATTACTTAAGTAGAAACCAGCTTTCAAGTCAGGAAAATATTTTTTATCATTGCTGTCAATAATATTTATTCTTGGTGAAAAAATATAATCGTGTTCTCCTTTGTTCTCTATTTTAAAATAAACAAGGTAAAATATTCCGCTTGCTTTTTTACTAACACTGCTTTCTCCAATCTCATTATAACTTTCAACTTTTTCAACTGTATATGAAATTCCGTTTAATACAATCTTGCTGCCCACACTCCCATATTTATTTTCTTTAGTGGCAACTTCTTTTTTTGTATAGGTGGTTTTTTCACTAGCACACCCGCTAATTAAAATTAATAAAACAAAAACTAAAAATAATCTCATAAAATAAAAAAAACTTATTAACTATTTAATTCTTATTATCTCTATAAAGGCTATTTGATAGTCTATACTTTAGAATAGTTACAAATATTTATATATTAACTAATATACAATTTTACCTATATGGCAAAAAGAGGTAATAGCATGGTTTCAAAGGGCCAGTTAGGAGCTTGGTCTTTTATCCTTGGATTAGCATTAGCCATTATATTAGCATTTGTTAATGTTGATTTAGGTTGGCTATTAATCCTACTAGGAGTAGTAGTAGGTTTGTTGAATGTCCAGGATAAAGAGATTACCAATTTCTTATTAGCTTCTTTAGCATTGATAGGAGTAGGATCTGCAGGAATTAGCATCTTAGGAATTCCATTAATTTTAGACAACGTTGTAAGATTCGTTTCTCCAGCAATGATAATTGTAGCAGTTAAGGCAATATATGAAATTGGTAGAAAATAATTCTTTATTTTTTTATTTTTTTAAATTTTATTAGTCAAATTTATACTAAATTATATAAAATCAGAAATCTTATGTTTTACTTCTTCATGCAACAACCATAATACTAAGAGCATAGCATCCAATCCTTGAAAGAAAGTCCCTCCAAATTTATCCATTGGAATCAAATTTAGATTGAATATGTAATTTGAAAAAGGATAGAAAGGTCTTAAACCACCGGATAAAAATCCATCTAAAACTAAATGCATTACAGTGCCGAATATTATTGCTAAAAATATATAATTAAGTTTGAGTTTATACTTATTCAAGAATTTTAGCTTAACATTACTAGTCAAAAAATACAAAACTAAGAATATTAAAGGAAAAAAAATAGCATGAGTATATGTCCTATGAAAATCACTAATAGCAAAATCTCTAAACAAATTAAAAATATAAAAAAACAGAATATCTATATCAGGTAATAACCCAGCTAAGCCAACAATATAAACATAATGCAGGCTAAATTTTTTCTTAGCAAAATAATCTCTATAAATATCGGCTAGGATAGCAGGTATTAAAATATGAGTTACAGCTAAAGGCATATAAAGATTTAAAACCTTGCTCATTATTAAAGTTTGTTATGAAATATTTTGTTACAACATTTGAAGGAGCGGAAGATATAGTAGAAAAAGAGATAAAAGAAAGAGTAAAAGCAAAAATCGAAAAACAAAAAGGTTTCTTAATCTTAGATAAAAAAGAAGATTTAGAGAATCTAAGATCAATAGTAAGAACAGGAGTTTATCTAAAACACTTTAAAGTTAAAGATTTAAAAGATTATAAAAAACAAATTAAAGACATTGATTTTTCTTTCATAAATGAAGAATTTGCAGTTTATTGTGAACGTCTAGGAAATCATAAATTCTCTTCAAAGGAGATTGAAATAGCAACAGCTGAAAAAATAAAAGCAAAAGTTAATCTAACTTCTCCTAAAGTATTAGTCTATATTAAAATTAGAGATGAAGATTGTTTAATAGGAACAGATTTATTCCAAAAGAGGATTGATAAACCGGATTACAGGATAAAACCCCATCCCAATTCATTAAATTCAGCCATAGCTTATATAGGACTAAACTTTTCAGAATATAAACCAAAGAATTCAATATTAGACTTTTTTTGCGGCTCAGGAATAATACCAATAGAAGCGGCATTAATGGGCGGAAAAGAAGTTTACGCTTCAGACAACCAATATTATTGCACCGAGGCTGCAAGTATAAATTCAAAAGTTGCAGGAGTAAAAATAAATCTCTCAAAAACTAAATTAGAAGATATTAATAAAAAATTCAAGAAGAAATTTGATTTTATAGTAACAGACCCGCCAATAGCAACATTTAGAGGATTAAATGATATTTATTATTTATATGATATTATGTTCGAAAAAGCTTTTACTCTGCTAAAACCAAAAGGAACTTTCACAATCATAACTACAAGACCTCAACCCTTAATTGAAGATTCTGGAAAATTTAAATTAAAAAAACAGTTAATTTTAGATAAGAATAGCTTGAAATATTATATCCTTATTTTTAAGAAATAGAATCTTATTTTATAATCACAATCACGGGAACGTATAATTCTTCCTTAGATAATCTTATTCATAAAAAATAATGGTAAATTCATTCATTAATCTTATTAATAAATTTTAATTGTCCTCATAAATCCTAATAGCATTGTCCCATGAAGGAGATGTATCCTCATTTTGTCTTGGAGCTCTGCTTGGGAATTTAGACCATCCCGATCTCACTACAGCTTCTTTCTTTTCCTGCACAGTTCTTCCTATTTCTTCTAAATCACACCCACTAATCAAAATTAACTCAAGAACCCTTTTAGTACCCTTACCAATCCCCTTAATAGCTAACCTGTCAAAACTTCCATATTCCTGAAAAAATCTTGCTAAATCAATACTAGATTCAGCAATCCTTCTTTTTAAAGTTCTATAAGTATCAGTACACCTACTATTCGGAGCAACAATTGTATAATACATATCTGCTAATTCTCTATTTGCATAATTTCTTTCTACCATTTTAATACTCACTATTATCTAAATTGTGATATCTCTCTATATAACTAATTTTTACCTTATATAACAGTATTAAATACAATAATAGATAGAAATATTTATATATTACCTTACATATACTATACCTATGTGGAAAGCGATATTCGAAGGTTCGCATAAAACCTGTATAATTGCCCCTAGGTGCAAAAGATATAGCGTGACTGATTTTGTATATCTGCTTAATGCATGGGAAGAAAATAATAAATTTTATTATACTGAGGCACATATATTACAAGGGACAGAACAAAACAAAGAATTATTTGTTAATGATTTTAAAAAAGAAAAAACAAATAAAAAATTTGAAAGAAAAGGTAATTTTATTATTACCTTAACAGAAAGACCCGGTTGGATGGCAGCATATATGCCTTTATGGGATAAAAGAATAATTCAAACAAAACCTGTTATTCAAAAACAGGATGGAATGGAAGTTTGGGAAATGGCCTCTTGGGATAAAGAACCATTAATTAACATTTTACATAGACTTCCAAAAGAGTTTAAGATTAAAATTAAATCAATACAGCAAACAAAATTAGATGAATTATTTTTGCCGCATATAATGCCGAAATTAAGCAATAAACAAAAAGAAGCAATCCAATTAGCCGTTAAAGAGGGTTATTTTGATTTTCCAAGAAAAATTAACTTAGAGGGCATAGCTAAAAGAATGAAAATTTCAAAGCAAACATTACAACAACACCTAAGGATAGCCGAAAAAAAGTTAGTTCCTTTTTTAACTGAAAATATATTGGATGAGAATTATGTTTAAAATAACTGAGAAAGATATTTTAGAAGTCTATAAGGAAGATGGAAAAATAAAAGAATATGATTATTGTATAGATTACATTAAATTTATGGACACAGAATCAAAAAAAACAATTAAGGAAATTAAAAACAGATTCTGTGTTAGTTATAATTCCTTATTAAGGTGGAAATCTAATAAAAGAATACCCTATGGGATAAAATGTCTTAATTTTTTAAAAGAGAAAAAATTATTACCCTATTATCCGAACGAAATAACTGCTAGAATTGTAGGTCTTTTACATGGAGATGGCTATTTGACAGAAAGTTTAGGCAGTTTTGGATTTGTTTCTAAAGACGAAAAGATGTTATTATCTATAAAAAAAGATGTAAAAAAAGAATTTAAAATAAAAATGAATCTAAAGAAAAAAAGGGACATAGGAAATATTGAGTTTATTAATGGTAAAAAAGTTTCAGTAAAAGTTCCAACTTATGAATTAAGATATAATAGTAAAGGGTTAGGTTCATTATTGTTTAAATTAGGCGTGCCTAAAGGAAGAAAAATATATCAAAAAACAAGAATACCTAAGTGGGTAATGGAAGGAAAAAAAGAAATTAAAAAATCTTTCCTTCAAGGATTATTTGATTCTGAATTATCTAATTCTTCAATTTCAACATATAAAGGACATAAAAATAATTTAGGAAGCCCTAGAATGGAAATGGGTAAGGAAAAAAAATTAATATGGAATTTAAACGAATATTTATTGCAAATAAGATCTTTATTAAAAAGATTTAAGATAAATTCAACTATCTCCTGTCCAAGAAATTATAGCTATGGAAAAATATCTCTCACACTAAAAATCAAAAATAATCTTATAAATATTTACAATTTTATTGACAAAATTGGTTTTTATTATAATATCTTAAGAGTAAAAAGAGCGAAATATATAAAAAAATTAATATTAGAGAAAATTAAAAAAAAGAATTCCGTTTATAAAATTTTAGAATATTGTAAAAGTAAACCCTATTTTACAATAAAAAACCTTGAGAATGACCTAGGGATCAATACTAGTTCCTCTAAGACATGGGGAATTTATTTAAAAAAATATGGTTTTGTAATTAGGGAAATGACTGAAAATAGAGTGTTTAAATATTTTCCCAAATTGAACAAAATAAACCAAATAATTAAAAACCCACTTCTTTTAGAAGGATTACCAAAGATACAGAAATAAAATGGAAAAAAAAGAACAATATCATTGGGCGGATGAAACAGCAAACAGAGTAATTAAAGAGAAAGGAAATAAACCAAGTTACACAGTTGCGGCAGGAATAACTCCTTCAGGAACAGTACATATAGGAAATTTTAGGGAAATAATAACTGTAGATTTAGTAGTAAGGGCATTAAAACATAAAGAAAAGAAAGTACGATTTATCTATTCCTGGGATGATTATGATAGATTCAGAAAAGTTCCCGGAAATGTTCCCAAAGAATTTGAAAAACATTTAGGTATGCCAGTATCAGAAGTGCCAGACCCTTGGAAATGCCATAAATCTTATGCTGAACATTTTGAAAAAGAGCTTGAACAGTCCTTGCACCCAACAGGGATTAAACCAGAATTTATTAGGCAAAATGAAATGTATAAATCTTGTAAATACTCGAAGGGTCTTAAAACAATGTTAAAAAATAAAGATGAAATAATAATGATTTTAAATAAGCATAAAAATGAACATTTATTAGTAGACTGGTATCCTGTAATAATTTATTGCAGTAAATGTAAAAAAGATTTTACAAAAATATTACATTATGATGGAGAATACGAAATAGAATACGAATGTGAATGTGGCCATAAAGAAAAAATAGATTTTAGAAAAAATGGAAATATCAAAGGTACTTGGAGGTCAGAATGGCCAATGCGTTGGGCTTATGAAAAAGTCGATTTTGAACCTGGCGGAAAAGATCATAGTACTGCAGGCGGAAGTTATGATACAGGAAAAGAAATAGTAAAAATATACAACTGGACCGCGCCAACCTATCAATTATATGACTTTGTAAGTATTAAGGGGAAAGGTGGAAAAATCTCTTCATCAAAAGGTGATGTAGTTACCATAAAAGATTGTTTGGAAATTTATGAACCTGAAGTCCTACGTTTTTTATTCGCAGGAACAAGACCTAATACTGAATTTTCAATATCATTTGATGCAGATGTAATTAAAATTTACGCAGATTTTGATAAGTTAGAAAGAATTTATTTTGGTGAAGAGGAGATATCAAAAGAAAAATTAGCAAAACAAAAAAGAATTTATGAATTATCTATGATAGATCTTCCTAAGAAAATGCCTTTCCAGCCAAGTTTCAGACATTTATCTATGTTAGTCCAGGTTCATAAAGGCAATATCGAAAAAGTTTTAGAATATTATCAGAAAGACGATAGGACTAAAAAACGAGCTGAATTAGCATGGAATTGGATTCAGAAATATGCCCCTGAAGAATTTAGATTTGAATTGCAGGAAAAAGTTAATATTCCATTAAAAGAACAGGAGAAAAAAGCATTACGTATATTGTCTAAAAAATTAAGAGAAAGGAATTATGATGAAGAAACATTATTTGAAGAATTTTATTCTATCTGCCAGGAATCAAATATAAAAAATACCGACTTCTTTACAGCAGCATATAAGGTGTTAATCAACAAAGAAAAAGGTCCAAGATTAGCTTCTTTTATTTTAGCTATAGGAAAAGATAAAGTAATAAAAGTTTTAGAGACAATAAAATGAATGATTTACTACTATGGATACTATCAATAATTGGATTATTAGTTTTATGGTTTGTTTTATTCGGTCAAAAGAGATATAATGAACTAATGAAAAAATGAAAAGGATTCATGTAATAATCAAAGGCAAAGTAATTGGTGTTTTTTTCAGAAAGTTCATAAAAGAAAATGCTGATAAATTAAAAATTAAAGGCTGGGTTAAAAATGAAAAAGATTATGTTGAGGTTGTTTTCGAAGGTAAAGAAGTGAATTTAAGAAAAATTCTAAGCCTTTGTCATAGAGGACCTCCTTCTGCGAGTGTAGAAAGATTAAATTTTAAGGAAGAAATTATAAAAGGAGAAAAATCCTTTAAGATATTAAAAAGTTAACTATAGATAATTTTATAAGGCTTTTTATAGGTAAAAAGAATTAAAAATGTCCTATGCTACCAAAGGGAGTGGAAATGGTAAAGATGTTAAAGTAGTCCAATCATTAGATGGATGCATACTTAAAGATGATGGCCTTATTATAGAATTCTTTGGACCTCCAAAATCTGGAAAATCATGGCAAATTAAGAGACTAATCGAAAGATTACAGACAGACCCCAAATTTAGGGATATTAGACCAAATTTTGATTATAGGGTTTTTAAATTTAGTATAAAAGATGAACTTAGCAAGGAAGATAGATATGAATTTCATATGTGTTATGTTACCTCCCACCATCATAATTTAGATAGGGTAAGAAGAAAAAGAAAGCATTCTGATGTTCAATTGAAAGGATTGGATTTAATAATTGCCGATAGAGGTCCAATAGATGATAATAGTTTTGCCCATACGTGGTATGAATTAGGCAAAATGACAGATGATGAGAGGGATAGAGCATTACTTTTATCTGCCGAAGCGGAAAGTTGGGTAAACGCATCTATCTTAATGTATGTTTCCCCAGAAGAGGCATTAAGAAGAGAAGATGAACAAACCTTGGAAGTAGTGGGACACAAAAGAAGGGGCGAAGTAATGAATGAACCCACATTAAAACAATTGTGTGGATTTTATGGGTTTACTATATCTGGTAATAGGTATAGGATAGTGAATAGTTTTACAGGGAAAAGGCAAGATGTAAAACTTGCACAAAGAACTCCTATATCTGTTGATGGAGAGAAAGGATCCAAAGAAAACAATGCAGATTATATCTATGATGAAGTGTTTAAATTGTTTGTTCCAACAAGCTCGGAATATAGACCTAATGGGGAAGGTAATCCCAATAATACATATTCGGAGGTTGCAAAGGTATAAGCATAAATTATATATTCTAATTCTTTTTTTAGTAAATTATGAATTTAAAAGCTAAAGGCACTAGACTGGAAAGGGAATTATTGCACATGTTTCACAAAGAAGGGTTTTCTCCAATGAGGGCAGCAGGTTCCGGAAGTACAATTTTGCCATGTGCAGATCTGATTGTTGCTGGAAAAGAAAGAATTTTGGCAATTGAATGTAAGGGTGGAAAAGGCAAAAGATATATTGAAAAAAGACAAGTTGATGAATTGGTTGAATTTTCTAAGAATTTTAATGCAGAACCATGGGTAGCAACCAGATTTGATAATAATCAATGGTGGTTTATAGAAATCGATGTTTTAAAAAAAAGTAAAGGTGGAAATTATATAATAAGTTTAGAAGAATCTAAAAAGATAGGAAGAACATTTGAAGAGATTTTAAAATATAAAAAAGACACAAGCTTCAGAGATTTATTAAATAAAAATTAAGAAATATCCGTAACTGTTTCCCAAGGGAAATATCCATCAACAGGCTCCCTGCCAAAATGTCCACCACTAGCAGTTACTAAATATATCGGTCTCTTTAAATCAAAACGCTCAATAATTGCTCGCGGTCTAAGGTCAAATATCTCTCTTAATCTTACTGCAAGTTCATTATCATAACTTTCTCCTTTATCTGTCATAACTTCAAAATCATCCGGTTCAGCTTTTCCAATAGTATAAGCTACCCTTACTTGACATTTCCTTGCAAGCCCGTTAGCAACAACACTCTTTGCCATATGTCTCATCATATAATGCCCAGACCGATCAACCTTACTAGGATCTTTTCCACTAAAAGCCCCGCCACCATGAGGAATCCTCCCACCATAAGTATCCACAATTATTTTTCTTCCAGTAACACCGGAATCGCCCAATGGACCGCCGATTTCAAATCTTCCAGTTCCATTAATATTCTGACTTTCCATATGTGAGAAACCTAATCCCTTAGAAGCCTTCAAAATAACATCTTCCATCAAAACAATTCGCAATTCTTCATATCCAACATCCTCATCATGTTGTGCAGCAAGAGTAACATTCTCTAAATAAAATTCTCCTTCTTCTTCCATTCGAATTGTAACTTGCGATTTACAATCAGGCCTTAACCAAGGAGCAGCTCCACTTCTCCTATATTCATTTAATCTATCAATTAAATTTCTTGCTAAAATATAGGACATAGGCATAAGTTCTCTAGTTTCATCACAAGCAAAACCATACATCATTCCTTGATCTCCAGCACCCTGTTCATGGCATTGGCTAATATTTACACCCCGTGCAATATCTTGACTTTGGGTGGTTATATGAGTCCTAATAACACATCTTTCAGGATCAATTCCTTCTTCAGCACTACGATATCCAATATTTCTAATAGTCCCTCTTACCAAAGCTTCAATATCAAATTCAGCTCTAGTAGTGATTTCACCAACCAAATTTACAGTCCCAGATTTGGTCCTATTCTCACCACAATCCTCTAAATAAGTTTCATCATCATCTGTAAACCATTTCCCATCTCTTAACCCTGCTTTAACAGCAGTTTCAAGTGCAACTCTAGATTCCGGATCTTGATCTAAACATGCATCAAGTACAGCATCAGAAATTTGGTCGCAAAGTTTATCAGGATGTCCAGCACCGACGAATTCACTAGTAAATCTTCTCATAAAAATAAGATAAACTAATATCTTTATAAATATTTATTTAATACAAAGATTAGAAACAAATAAATATGTTACTATTTTAGAATAGTTTATGATTATATTACAAAAAACAGCAATTTTTTTCATATTTTCGCTTTTTTTAGTAAATATAGCCTATGCAGAGATACAAATAACAGAAGTAATGTTTGACCCGAACTGTTCAGATTCTTATTGCGAGTATATAGAGCTTTATAATAATGCTTCTGACTCGGTTAATATAACAAGCTGGACTATAGGTGATTTGAGTTCAAATGACACTTTGGAAGAAGCAATTATCCCAAGCTACTCTTTTGCCTTAATAACAGACCAGGATTCAAGAATTTATAATTATTATACGATTCTTTTCCCAATAACCTGGATTTATGTGGATGACAGTTCAATAGGAAGCGGATTAGGCACACCAGAAACTATTTCACTGTATGATGAATCTCTTAATTTAATAGACCAAATGAATTACAGCGGAACAACAAACGGAGATAGTTTAAGTTTAGTCAATGGAATATTTCAGCAATCAACCCCCACTCCTGGAAGCCAAAATGAAGACGAAGAAACAGCGGATTATTCTAAGATCTCAGTAACAGAATTTCTGCCAAATCCCGAAGGGGATGATGGCGCTACTACTCCTAATGGAGAATGGATTGAGCTTTACAATTCAGGAAATTTAAATTTGGATTTGATAGGGTTAGAGTTTTATGACAATGTTGGTTCAGACCCAGATATAATAGTATCAAATACTTCTACTTTAGATGGGACAATAATAACATCAAATTCATATAAGGTTGTTTACACAAACGGAATTTCAAGTTTCTTAAATAATGATGGATATGAAAAAATAACTTTAAAGGATATTTTTGGAGAAATTATAGATGAAATAACATACTCGGATTCGGATGAAGGAGTTTCATGGTCTTTGTCAGAGGGAAAATGGCAGAGAACAACACCCACTCCCGGATATAAAAATGAGGATAATAAAACTTCAACTCAGTCAGAACTGAAAATCGAAGAAATTTATGATTTAGGGAGCGATAAGAAAGCTGAATGGGGGGATATAATAAGACCTAAGATTTTCGCCTACAAAGGGAATACTAACAAAGAAGTAGTTTGGATATGGATAGAAAATGATGAAGTAAGAGTAACTAAAAAAAGCAAGTTTGATTTATACCAAAAATTCCAAAATACAACCTTAACATACCCATTAATGATACCCGATAATTGCAATAGTGAATTTTTAAGCGGAAATTATAAACTAATTGTTGATGGGCTGGATGCAAGAGATGAAGCCATTTTAGAAATAAGGGACAAGCCGTTATGTAAAGACTCAGAAAAAGCACCAAGAGTAAGTAATCTGGAATATTCTTTTTCATCTATTTCAAAAGAAGTTGTTTCGGAAGAAAAATTTACAACCGAAATTTTATTAAAAAATAATTTAGATGAGGAAATAAATTTAGATTTGTGGTCTTATCCTTATTTTGGAAGCCAGCAGTATGTGGTGTCGGATGAAAAGGAAAATTTGCAAAAAGTCTCAGTGATGCCTAAAGAAGAGAAGGTTATAAAATTAGAGAATATCTTGCCGGAAGTAAAGAGGGACACAATAAACTTTAAAGTAAAATTGCAAAAAGAAGGTCTTAAAACAGCATATGAATTGAAAGAAACATTAAAAGTTAAGCAGAATTCAAAACCTTCAGAAACACTTAAAAACCCTATTACTGGCTACACGGTGTATGAAAGTAGCGGTGAAAAAACCAAGCGTTCAGCCATTTTCATATTTAATGGCTTATTGGTAATGCTGTTCATCTTTGTACTGATAAAAAATGGAACTTAAAATTAAAGCAATTATAGAAATCTTGGGAAAACCAAAAGACCACGTAGAAAAAACAATAGCTAATGTTGTAGAAGAGCTGAAAAAAAGAGAAGGTCTAACACTAATTAACGAAAAAATAGCAAAAACTAAAAAATTAGAAACTTTCTTTTCTTCTTATGTAGAAGTGGAATTAAAGCTTTCCACCATGGATCAATTAATAGATTTTTGTTTTGATTTCCTGCCAAGCAATATAGAAATTATAGAACCTGAAGAGATGAATTTAGATTCACATTTATTAGCAGAATATATGAATGACCTATTAGCAAAATTACATCAGCAAAGTATGATTATAAGAAACATGCATGCTGAAAATTTGGTAATGAAGCAAAAACTCGGATTAACTAAATAATTATTTTTTCCCCAATAATCTCTCTAAGTCTTTCATACTTTGGTCTAGATCTTTTTCTATGCTACTGACTATTCCAGGTTTTTTTCTCGGGGCACTTGTGACTCTCGGTTGATAATTCTGGGGTTTGGACTGATTCAATCTAGGAGTATATTTTGCTTGAGGACCTGGTTTATTTCCAAACTTTAATTTTAACAATCCTTTTTTATATGCTAAGAACCCTCCACCAAATAAAATTATTAACATTAATAACACCATTAAAGACCAAAATAAAACACTCCTTCCTTCGTCACTGCTCCCGCTAGTTGAAGTGCCTGTTGTTCCAGTGCCGCCTAAATCTACTTCGCCTCTTGAAGAAGTATCGCTTACAGGACATCCATCACCGCTAACATCTATGCATTGCCCGATAGCATCTCTTTTACCTTCACAGCCCTCAGCTGTAGTGCAGATATTGCCTAAACTGCTAGCGTCACTATCCCCGCTAGGATCATTTCTAGTAGTTATTCCAACAGTTTCATCCCAGGGGTCCCGGTCATCTTCATTGTCTACTCCATCTCCGTCAATATCACTGTCTTCTTTATTTACAAATCCATCCCTGTCATAATCATCATCACCATCTAAAACTCCATTATTGTTTGTATCAGGATTTCTGGAATTATTATCGATACCATTCAGCAACCCATCCCCATCAATATCACTGTCATCACTATCACAGGTATTATCTCCATCTAAATCAGGACAGCCTGAAGAGCTTGAAGTATAACTGCCGCCGTACATTACTAAAGCAGTCTGTTCAACATTACAATTTGGTTTTGGCCAGCATCCATCATTATGTCTTCTTGAAGCAACCCAATTATCCACACCGCTAATAATACTATTAGGTTTTAATAAATTATAAATTAAAACAGTTGTTGTTAGGTCTGCAGTTCCCCAGAACCCAGCTGAATTTTTTTCTTGAGCTAACGAAGTTAAATATTGATTGTCATTTGTTACTTTAAACAAAAATGCCTTCTCCTTTAACCCTAAATTGCTTTGTCCAACCAGCCAGCTGGGATCGCCGCTCTTGCCAATTTTATTTAGAGTATAAAGTACATATCCGGTAGTTTCAGTATCGCAACTTCCGCTTCTATATGTTGCACCCCAGCATGGGTCTCCAAATGAAACAGTTATATTCTTTTTTCCATGCTCTTCCTGTTTTATAAAATAATTCTCAACACCACTAACATCTTTTTTATTTATCAGACTTAACACAGGGGTGCTGCCCAAACTACTGCAGTCCAAATTAAGGCTCGAAGTTGTAGAAGTTAAAATACCAGAATCAACATTAAACCATGGAACATATCCCTGGCTTGTATCTATAGAAACACCAAGACTAGAATCTAAATCATAGTTAGTCAAAACACAGCTTCCAGCAACACTCGATACAACCTGCACAAACCATTGGTTGCTTGCAGTTGGCAATTCTCCTGTAAAAACAATACTTCTGGAATTTAATAACCAAGTTCCGGCAGTATTAACTATATTAGCATTATTCCCCACTTCATGCAATGCTAAAACTGCAACAGCCGTATCCTTTACATTACAGCTATTGGTTAACATACAATTCTCTAAAGAGATTATTAAACTCCTTGAGCCATTTAAAACTAAATTTTCATAACCCTGCTCTTTATCCAAAGCTAATATACTATAAGCAGTTTCTCTAATATTTCCCCAAGAACCCTGAGTATTCCTATCAGCTATCCAATCTGCCTCGCTAGAAGCCCCTGCAGTACCAATTAAAATTATTAAAATGAAGAGTAATATCCCCTTTTTATACATTGAATCACCTTTTAATATCCATTATAGTTAAGATTATATAAATCTATTTCTATATAAATTTTTATGAAATTAACCAATTTAGTGTATCTTTCAAAAGGAAAACGAAGCAATGTTTATACAACGATTTATAAGAAAAAGAAAGTGGCGGTAAAATATTCTCATAGAGCGGAGATAGAAGCTTATTGGTTAAAAAAACTTTCAAAACTAAATTTTATCCCTAAACTAATCTCTTCAGACAATAAAAGGATAATCTATGAATTTATTGAAGGAGAAACCATTGATAAATATTTAGAAAATTCTAAGAATCCAATTCTAATCTTAAAACAAATTCTAAAACAATGTTATGAGCTTGATAAATTAAAAATAAATAAAAAAGAATTAACAAATCCTTACAAACATATTTTAATTAAAAACAAGAAATCTAAAATGATTGATTTCGAAAGATGTTATGAAACAGATAATCCAAAAAATGTTACACAGTTTTGTGAATATTTAATGAGGAAAAAAATAATAAATAGAAAAAATTTAACACCATTGTTAAAAAATTATAAAAAGAATAAAACTAAGAAAAATTTCGAAAAAATTCTGAGATTTAATACACAACATTAAACAATTGCTTTCTCTGAAGGTAGAAATTCATTAACTGCTAGAATACCATCTTGATTTTTCATGCCAAGGTCTTGTTTGGTCAAGAACCAGGCAAATTTCAAGAAATTCTGGGTAATTGCATTATCTAAATTTAACTTATACATATCAGACTTTCCGACTTTTCTTGTCTTAATAATTACCCCTCTTTCCAAAAATTCACCAAAAAAACTTTTCAGGGAATTATAACTGATGTTTGCTTCTCTTGCCATATCCGTCATATTAAAATCAAAAAAATGATTTCCAATTAAAAAATCCAAAAATCTCAATTTTGGTGTATCTCCCAAATATTCCAAAAATGCCGATTTGTTTTTCATATTTTTCATGATATTTCCTTAATTTATAAAACTTTCTATCCTAGATGTTTAAACTGTCAAAACTAGAAACATTTAAATAAAACATAACTTTCAGAGAATTAATGAAAAAAGAGAAAGCGCAACTTATGTTCAAACTTGCTTATTCAAAAAAGAATTGAGGAGCAAAATATGATAGGCTAGAACACTTTAAGAGATTTTCAAATTTAAAAGAAATAGTAAAAGAATTAGAAAATGTTGGATGGCTGATTGTAAGAAAAAAATCAAATTACACAGGAATCTCTCTCAATCCAATGTTCAAAAAAGAAATTATTGAGTTTATCGAAGAGCAAATGCCAGAAATTAGAGGGCAGGTAAAATAACAAAATAAACCAATGGAAAACCAAGAAATAGAAATTGGATTAAAAAATAAAATCCATATTCTTAATACAATTATTTATTCGAAATTCTTGTTTTCCTTCTAGGTTTTTTCTGTTGTTTCAGCATTCTTAATTTTCTCAAAGAAAAATTAACAGGGTTCTTGCATTTACTGCAAATTTCTTCAGGGCATTTAATCCCCAAATCTGCATAATAAGCGGGGTTTGTGCAGTTAGGGGGCAAGATTTTTTCTTTATGTTGCCTGTGCCAGTTTAGTTGAGAAATAATATACCCTTCTTTCAAAGGCTCTCTGTTTTTTTGATTCCATTCTTTAACAATTTTTTCAATAGAATCCATGTCCCAGCTCAAACTCTTTAAGAAATTTAATAATATAAACAAAAATCTTTTCTTGCCATCCCCCATACCTTTCAATCCCATTTGGATGCAGGGGGGCCAATGTTCAGCCTTGACTGCCATTTGTGGCGTTTCAAACTCTCTTTTGGTTTTAATTTCTCCTTCAGGAAGGATAAACCTTTTTTTCTTTAAAGCATCAAATGCCTGCATTATTAATTGCCCGGCTTCATAACCTTCAACTTTCTTAGGTAAAAAATCTCTATCAGTTTTCACATTTTCAATTTTAGCTATATTTAAATTAAAATTCTTTATATTATTAGGATATATAGGAATACTCACAAGTCCTTTCTTTTCATTAAGGGAGTAAGAAGCTCGATATAAATGTCTTGAAGCAATCAAAACAGAATCTATTCCAACAACGGAAAATGGGTTAAAGATATTCTTTTCAAACAATTCTTCTTTTTTCTTATCAACAGCTTTAGCAATATCTTCTATTTTAGATAAATTAAGTATTCTTTCTCTTAAAGGGTCTTTAATCATATTTTTTAGATATTCGGCAATTACTCTAACTCCTTCAGGGAATAAATCTTTAGTTTCTTTGCCGTCTACAGAAGGAGGAAAAGATTCAAAAGGAATGCCTATATGAAATCCACTACCTCCAGAAAATTTAACACCAATATTCTTGATATCGTGAAATTTTAAAGCTTCAACTAGTAGTTCTGTAGTTAGTTTAGAATATTCTAAAAACTTAGTATCTACATCTAAACAGTTATGAGTAAAAATTCCGTCTCCATGTAAAAAATTATGATATTTTTCAGTTTCTATATCATAAAATAATCCCCTATATTCAAAAACTTCTATTTTTTTAATTTTGATAGGAAATAAATCACTTTTAAGTATTTTGGATAAATATTCATTAGCAGCTAATTTTGCTAATTTTTTATTCAGTCCAGATTTTAATCTTATAGCCCTATACAAATTACTTTGAATAATCCTATTTTTTAATAGTTTTATCTTAGTTTTATCTAAAAAAGGTGGATAGATATTATGAATTGAAGGATGATTTATCTTCTTTCTGGTAAACTTTATATTTTTCTTATCTATAAAAGAGATGCCACAACAACGATTAAATCTTTCAATACCTTCCTCTCCAGATATCCTAATAACGTTCTTTCTTTCACCATGTCTTGAGATATTATGATGAATTCCCATTTTCAAAAATAGAAATATTAGTCCATTCATCAAATCCCTACTCGCCGTTAAGGAAGATATACTAATTCCATAATTATTTGATTCTAATCTTGGATGACCATCTCCTGTAAAATATCCCGAAAGAATTCCTCCAACAAAACCTGTAGGTGCAGAATATACCCAATAAGGAATTTTTTTACAAGTGGATAAATGACCAAAACCAAGAATATCTTTATAGATTATCGGAAGTAATGTATCACTAAATCTAACTTTTAAAGATTTATCTTTTTTATGTTTATGAATTATATTATATTTATAATTTGTTTTAAAAATTTTGTTAGTTAAATCTATTACCTCTTTAGCTTCTTTAATTTCTGAAATATTAAATATGAATTCAAGTCTATTCTTATCCGGACACCCTTCAGATAAGTAATAACCTATCAATTTCCCAAACTTTTTAGTCAGCTTAATCGAAGAGGGAATTTTAACTTTGCTTTTCCTATAACCCAAATAAGCATTTTTTTTATAATCTAAATCTTCATCAAGTTCTAAATAAAAATTAAAAGGAATCCCCCCTCTAGAAATGTTATTTCTGATAGCACTAGATATATATTTATCGAGTTTTTTAGTATAAACTATAAATTTAGAGACATTTGTATTCTTATATTTAATTTTATATTCTTTTTTAATCTTATGTTTTATGATCAAGTCTATGAGATTTATTGTGTTTTTTTTCCTCTCCAAATCTAACTTCAGAGGGGTAATTAGATAATCTTCTTTATAAATATTTTTGGCTTTTTTTATCTTTATTCCTTCGGAAGTAAAGATTAATAATGGATGGTCATCACTTACATGAATCAACTTACCATTATTTATAGTTATCCTTATTAATTTTTCCTCAGATTTCTTTTTTCTAACAATAAATTCTTTTATTTTATCTTGTTTAATTTTCATAGAACTAGAGTCTATAGAGTATATTTTAATTTTTTTATTTACTTTAAATCTTCCAATCGAATTAACATTTAATAAATCTGCTAATTCTTCAAATGTAACCAGTTTTATTTCTTTATCTTTGTTTATCAAAATTTTTTCAAATGAAGGCAAACATAAATCCCAACCCTTCCTTATATTATCTAATTGTGATTTGCTCATCCCAGTTTCAATTAATAAGGGGTTTTTCCATCTTTCCTCAGAAACATGAAAGCTAGTCGCTCCACCCTTAACCAGTTCTAGAATATCATTTTCAAACTGCAAAACATCCGGTCTTTTCCCAAAACCACCATCTTTACCATACTTTACCCCAATTTCTCTGTCTTTAGCAGATTCTAGTATTTTTTTCTGTACATCCTTTCTAGAATAATATTTTAATATCTCCACATCCATAAGATTTCATCAAAGTAAGGGCTTAATAATAATTATTGTAATTGATTATATCAATAAAGAGTTACTTCTTGAGAGTACTTACAAAATAATAACATTTATAAACCTTTAATTTCTATTAATTTAAAGATTAAAATGACAGCAGAAATACAACCTCAATATGGAGTAATTAAGGCAAAAACAGATTTGCTAGTAACAGATTTACTTGTAGTTCCTCATAGGGGAGGAGATTTAACTGTAAGATATCCTGCTTTTGGAAGAGATAGTTATTTAGGTAACATAGAAAGCATGCAAACTGAATTTTATCACTCAGATGAATTCCCAAGAGTAACATTCAGACCAGCAACAACTTCTGAATCAGTTTCAGCAGCAGCTTATAATTTTGGAGAGTTAGCTAGACCAAAAATATTTGATCCATCTTGGCTGCAGCTTGGTTGGATAGTAAGAACATCAGAAGGAGTATTTGCTAATCCCCCCAAAGATGCAGAAGGAAATCCAATAACTAATGAAACTGAATTAAAAGCATATTTGAATGATTGCAGAAAAGTTAATGGCATTTACCTTGGTGATAATGATTTTGGTTTTGCACCTTATGAAACACTCAAAAGAGGAATTCAGGAAGGCGGAACCTTTGCAGAAGGCGGGCTGGCAAGATTACTTGAGCATTCAGATGAAAGAACAGTGCCTAATCTTGGAGAGATATCATCTTCAAAAAATTATTCAAGAGGGGTAAATGTTTATAAGTTTGATGAAACTAGCGAACCACTCTTAAGGGTTTCCACTCTGAATTCCGGTTGGGACCTTGATCGTGAGCTACTCGTTGATGGCAACGATCATGGCAGCTACAGGAATGGTTATGCTTTCGGGGTACAAGTTGTGCCACAGGCGCACCCGAAAACTAACATTTATTAACTATTTTTATCTTAATTTAAAGATAATTTATTGTGCTGCACTTAATTCTTTCTCTAAATTAGCTGCAGAAGAAATAAACTTTTCAAATTCATTTTGAATCTGCATTATGATAAGCTCCATTTTTTTCTCTTGCTCTTTCAGCATTTCTTTAGTGTCTTTAATGCTTTTTTTAACAATAACACCGGCTCCAATGCCAACTAAAACTTCCTTATTATCTTTTAGTTCAGTCTGGACAAAAACTCCGGAGCTTAAAGGAGAATACATTTTTTTCCCTTCTTTCTCATTCTCTATAGCTTCTAAATTTTCGCCTAACTGTCTTAAATTAGCCATCTGCTCCATTAGATGTTCTAAATGCTGTTTTAATTGTTCTCCCTGCTGATTTAATATATGAAGTTCAATCATCTTTTGCTGTTTTTCATCATCTTTCATTTTCTATTAAACCCCAAAGCATTTTCTATTCTTAAAATCTCCGCACCAGTAGTTTCTCCCCCAACAATATAACCGTTTGAATTGCACAATAATCCCGATTTAACATAAGGATTCCCCTTATTTACGCTTCCAATGCCAGCATCTAAATTTAATATTTTTTCAACTTTTTTAATTTCTTTCTCTTCAATATCAATATTAACCAAGCATCCGTTTTTATTTAACACAACACAGCTTCCAACAGCATTATGCCCGCCTAATTCCATCTTATTTACTTTTAATCCCAATTGTTCTCCAATATCATCTTCCAATTCAGGATTTGCAATGCATTCTCCATCTTTTACCACTAAATTATTTCCCAAAGCGCTAAAATTTGTTTTAATAACTTTGTAAGGAATTTTAATTTTTTTAAGCTCTCTTTCCTCATGTTCTTTAATTAATTCAGGCACAAATAAAATATTCTCATCTCCAGCACAGTAGACCCCGATTAAATGGCTGTTATTTATTGTAATGCTATGTACCGGAACTTTAAGAACTTCTTTGATCTGTTCAATTTCTTTTTTATTAAGGCCTTTTCCCATTAAACAATATTTTTCAGTAGCAAACCCATACAAACCAACATTAGGATTCCCTTCAAAACTAGTTTTTAAGACTCGCATATTATTTCTTATCTTCTTTTTTAACTTTAGGTTTTATCTCTTTCTTCTCAGCTTCTTTTGTTTTCTTCCTGTTTTTAACTGGTTTTTTTGCAGCATTTCTTTTCTCGCCTTTCTTTAAAATCTTAATATCTTCCTTCTCAAGTAATTTCTGAATGGTTTCAGATTTCTCATCTTTTTTAACTTTCAAAACTTTGTCTAAGAATTCAAGATGGTTTAAATTGCATTTTTTCCTTCTAACATTGCCATCTATAGTAACATAGCCTTTATTCTCATCACTAATAACAACGCAAAAATTACCGCTGTCTCTTCCGCTTGTTTTAACGCATAATCTTCCTATTTCAACCATTGTCTCGTTAGTTCAATAATCCTTCTTCTTGAAGCATTAGAACTTAATTGCCCCCCATATTTCCTGTTAACTCTTTTTTTGCTTTTAACTATGCTTTTTAATTTGAAAGATTTAATTCTCGGGATTCCTTTTAATTTTTCACCAGTATCGCTGCATCTAGCCAAATTTGGTTTACTTCTCTTATAAACAACCTTAGTTATGCCTCCCGGTGTTTTTACAAATATCTTTCTTTCATGAACAGATTGTGGTCTCATTTTAATGTACCTTTAATAGTTTTCTTAATAATATATTAAATGCTAATCCAAATACTATATACGTTCCAAACCATCCTAACCCTATAAAAAGGTTTCCATACGGAATATAAGTGTTTCTTATCCAGGGTAAGAGTATCGCAAAAGGCACAAAAGTTATCAGCATGGGTTTTATCTGGTGTTTAAAGCTCTCCATCATTTTTGAGAAAGACTGCTTTTGCAATTCCATCATTTTGCCAGGTTCATCCTTGGCAGCTTTCATCTGGTTTTGAATTTCTTTCATTTCTTCCTTAAGACTTTTCATAGCCTCTTGGTCTGTAAAATATTTATAAACTAAGGTAGTTATTAGCATTAAAACAAAGGAAATTATTATTAGGGCTCCCAAAGGATTCCAAGTAACTAACCCGCCAAACGCCGAATTGAAAAAACTGTCAAATACCATTAAATAAAAAAAAGAAAAACCATTTTTAAACGTTTCTAATTAAACCATCATCTTTCTCAAAGCAGGATACATGTCCATCATATGCTGCTGAGCGATTTCTTCATATAATCTATAGATAATCATAACAGTTAATAAAATACCAGTTCCGCTAGTTAAAGCACCGACTACATCTGCAGAAGCGGCTAAGAAACCAACAGTTAACCCGCCCATAACAGTTAATGGGAAAATATATCTTTTCAATATACTTTCTAGAACTCTTTCATCTCTTCTAAATCCGGGGATTTGTAGTCCGGAATTCATAATCTGTTTTGCCTGGCTTCTGGCATCCATTCCCGCTGTCTGAACCCAAAAAATACTAAATACAACTGCACCACCCATCATAAGAAGAGCAAATGTTAAAGCCTGTACTAAACTAATCCAATTAAAGACCCCGCTTTGTATAGCTGAAAATACTTCTACTAATAAATTAGGGGAATAAGCCCATTTTACAAGACCAGATACAGGAACATTGCCTGCAAATTGTCCAAATATATGTAAAGATAACCAATGTATTACTCCTCCAGTTGCTCCTTCTACTTTTCCTTGTAGTAATCTTGCCCACAATTGTAAATTAGCGATTAAAGCAGCAACTAAAATAACAGGAATATTTGAAGTGTAAATAAAATTCAAAGGCCATCTAATTCCGTGCCCCCTTATTCTTCCAAAACTTAATGGAATTTCGACTTTCATAGCCTGAGCATAAACAGCAAATCCGAATACAAGCAATGTCATTAATATACTAAATAAAGCTTCAGCAGCGCTTAATGGATTGCCACTGGCTAAAGATCTGAAAAATACCCATAAAACCCCGACAGGTGCTTGGCCAGTGCCGAATGCTAAAACTCCTGATTGTGTCAACGGAGAAAATGCTCTGATAAACACTTGCGCGGAAACTCCTGCTGCAATGAATAAACTAATACCTGAGCCGAAGCCCCATTTATTGATAACTTCGTCCATAAATAATACAATAATTCCACCCAATATCAGCTGCCCAACCAATATGAATTGCATACTTCTAAAGGCAGAAGGACTTAAAGCCAAATCAGGACTTAATCCTCCCATAAAAACATAAATACCCGCTTCTAACAAAATAAAGAATAGTGCTAAAACTTTCTGTAATCCTTGGAAAAATACTCTCCCTTCATGAGTGCCGGTATCTATCTTTAACAGCCCAGAGCCTTTCAATAATTGCAGGACGATAGAAGCGGTTACAATAGGGCCAATACCTAGAGATAATATTGAACCAAAATTAGCTCCTAAGATAATAGATAAAAATTCAAATTGTTCTAAAGCATTAGGTCCAAGGCCTATTAATTCAATATTTGAAAGTATGAAAAATAATATTAATATAGTTAAAGTCCATTTTAATTTTTGTTGGAATGCTAATTTCTTTTCTTCAGGGCCTTTTATCTCTGGCAGATTCATTAATAGGTTACTAACCAGCGACAACTTCACCACCCATCTTCTCTACTTTTTCTTTAGCTTTCTTTGAAAAATACTTAGTTGTAATCTTAAATTTTTTATTAACTTGTCCGCTTCCTAGTAATTTGTTGTAACCCAATTTATCCAGCTCAATGGAATAAATGTCTTTCTCCTTTTTAATAAAACCTTGCTCCATATATTTATTCAAGTTTACTTCAATGTTTTTTAAATTTATTCCTTTAATAATAGATCTTGATTTTGAAGTGAATCCTTTTTTTCCTAAATATCCTTTTCCAAACCTCTTAAGAATTTGTTGCACTTTATGCCCTGCTCTTTTACCGCTGCCAGCCAAACCTCTTCCGCCCCTATTACCGGCCCCCCTTCTCTTCTTCATACTGCCTCCACCGTGGGTTTTGCTTCCTCTATACTTAACAACTTTTTTTCTTTTGTTTACGACCATTTTAAACCATCCTTTTGATTAAATCATTAATATTATCTTTCCTATATCCTAATGCCCCGCCTAAACTAAATGGAACTTTTATTCCCTTTCTTTCAAATCCGTTTCTTGGCATTCCTAATCTAAAAAATCTTTTTAATCCGGGAATATCATTTAAACTCTTTTTAAATTCGAAAAATTCTTTTACAAAGGTATCAGCATCAACTTTTATTTTTTCTTTTAAATAATTTTCAGTCATTGGTTTATTTCCAGGCAATCTCCCTCTTTGCAATAATAAAGTTTTGAAAGTTTCTT
>Ga0208375_1000414_pt1 | contig 63458 bp, 49 predicted proteins | sample RifOxyD1_FD_184038 | JGI IMG/M metagenome (GOLD analysis project Ga0208375, IMG submission 184038) | Soil microbial communities from Rifle, Colorado - Rifle Oxygen_injection D1 (SPAdes) | ecosystem: Environmental > Terrestrial > Deep subsurface > Rock core/Sediment | place: Rifle, Colorado... | reverse complement strand
CGCCGAAGAAAAACCGAAAAGTAGCCCGAGATTTTGATCGGGAGATTTATAAGGCAAGGCACTTGATTGAGAATGCGTTTCTTTATTTGAAACAATGGCGTGGAATTGCCACCAGATACACGAAAAACGCGAATTCCTTCTTGGCGGCAATTCATATCAGGTGCATTTTTCTTTGGGCCACAATCTCGTGACTACACTATCTAGGTTGGGTACCGGCACAAACCAAATCGGGGGCCAACCTTGTCCAGGACGGCAAAAAAAAGGCGTTTTTAAAGATTGTAGAACCGGTTGGGATTTGAAACCCTTGGGGTGCCCCGGTTGGGGGCCAACTTGGTTTTGTTTCTGGAATCCACTTTTTGCCCTTGAGGTTGTGATGCTTGAACTCCCCCTGCCGTTCAAACCCATTTTGGACAAAAAACCAGCGCTTTCGGCCTTGGTAACCACCGGTTTCAGCCAGTTTAAACCGGTCCTCAAGTACAACCACCAACTTTTTTTTGAAGACTACACCGACCACGGACAGCCGCACATCCAACGGGTACTGGAGGCTGCCGCTTTTTTGGTCACCCCGGAGTCGTTGCCCCTGCTCAGCCCCGAGGATGTTGCGGTGTTGTCCCTGGCCTGTCTGTTCCACGACTTGGCCATGCAGTTTGATGTCCCCTCCTTTTTGGCCATGCAGTTTGATGTCCCCTCCTTTTTGGCCTTGCTCCAAGACAAAAGTTGGGAATCAAAATGGAAGGAATACTGCGCCGAAGCCAAGCGTTGGGACGAGGTAAAAAACCTGAATGTCCTGGGCCAGACGGAACCGGTTGAGCTGCCGTCCTTGACCGAGAAGGCTGCGGTGGGTTGGACCAAGGCACAAAAGAACCTGATCGGTGAATTTCTCCGTCGTCACCACACCCAATTGGCCAAAGAAATCTGCACCCAGGGATTCCCACTGCTGGCAGGGGGGCCAATCCAGCTAAAGGGTTTTGACGGCGAACTCTTGGCGCTCACGGGACAAGTGGCCGAGAGCCACGGCTTGGACCTGCGCAAAGCCTATGACCTAGTGGACCAAGAGGCAGAAGACGGCCAGGGGCTGCACCTGTTGTACCTGATGGGCCTGATCCGCATCGCCGACTACCTGGACCTGGAGGGCCGGGGCAAAGATCCTGCCATCAAAACCCTCCACAGCCCCTTTTCCCGGTCCGAACACCGCAAACATTTGGCCATCAAAAATGTGCGACCGAGCGAGCGGGACCCCCAATCCATCCAAGTGACCGCAGAACCAACCCAGGTGGAGGACTTTTTGGCCCTACAGTCCCTGTTTTCGGACCTACAACGGGAGTTGGACCGTTGTTGGGCCTGTTTTGGGGAGCGGTACGGGGCCCATCAAACATTACACCCCTTGGGCCTCCGGCTCCGCCGGGTCCGGTCCAACCTGGACGACTCCAAAAAATTTGCCAGAACGGTGGACTGGGTGCCCCAACGGCTCCAGTGGGATGTGGCGGGCGGGGAGGTGATGAAGCTGTTGGTAGGCCCCTTGTATGGGGAAAAACCGGCGGTGGGGATCCGGGAGCTGCTGCAAAACTCCTTGGACGCAGTCCAGGAAGCCCGGAAGCACCTGGGGGGTAAAGAACAACACCAGGCCTTTGGCCAATTCCGCCCCCAGGAGGCGGAGGTCTGGATGGTTTTGGAGGAAAAAGCCGGGGCAGAGGGGCCAGAATGGTTTTTTACCATTTCCGACCAAGGCATTGGCATGGACCTGGAGGTGCTCGACAATTATTTCCTCAAGGCCGGGGCCTCCTACCGGTATTCCACCGCCTGGAAGGGGGAGTTCCAAGATGAACAGGGCCAGTCCCAGGTGGTCCGTTCGGGCCGGTTTGGGGTGGGGGCCTTTGCGGCCTTTTTGTTGGGCCACCAGATTGAGGTGGAAACCCGCAAACTGGGTCCAGAGACCGGGTACCGTTTCTCCGCCGGACTGGAGAACCAACCGATCCAGGTCACCCAAGACCGCAACCTGCCCTTTGGCACCCAAATCAAAATCCGGTTGCATGAACGGGCGGCGGAGTGGGCAGAAGAAAATTATAGCGATTCGGATTGGTTCTGGTACTTTCTTCCCGACCCCCAGGTCAAACGGGAGGTACGGCTGTTGGATAAAAAGGCCGAGGCAAAGCGGATGAAGCAGATTTTAGCAACACCTCAAGCAGAATGGGTCCACTTAACCCCCGACCGAGCGGTCCCCCTGGAGGACACCGGTTTCCCAGAGGTCCTCTTTTTTCCTGATATAAAGCTTTTTAGCTCACTCTTTTGCAACGGGATTGTTATTGGGGACTTTGAGGAAAGCCTTGGTGTTTTTACCTCAGGTACCCTGTTGGTGACCGACCCCAACGGAGTTTTGCCGTTAAATTTGACCCGAGATGGATTGACCCAAGCTCTGCCCTTTGCCCAACTGTTCCGACGGGAGATTGCGTTTCATGTTTTGACCCGCCACCTTTGGTTTGGTAAAAATTCCAGACCAAAACAGTACCCAGCGCTGAATTATTATATGGAATCTTTTCAACACCAAGGCTCCCCTTTTTACTTGTCCCCGGAGGGGCTAGGTTTGTTGACTCAGTTTCCGCCGCAGCAGTTTTTATTGTTCAACAGAAAGACATACTTTAATATTTTTCCATTGAAAGAGCTTATTCAGCTGGCAGGGAATCAGGGGCTAGCGCTTGTCTTTGGGAGGGAAGAAATATTTGGAGATACCAAAATGAGCGGGGGTGGCTGGGAGCGGACCATAGAGGAAGAAATTCAATTCTGGGAAATTAACCCCCCAGGGGGTGCCTCTGAGAACGACCCCTTTTGGAGTGAAATGAAAGCTTTCTTGGAAAACTTTTATCTGAAACGGACGAATCCCAAGTTTTTAGGCTACAACCCGCAGAACCCTGCCCCGGCCCCTACCTGCCCTACAAAGGGGCCGAAGAATTTTTGCCGCTCACCGAAGTCTGGAACGAAGTGGTTGGAGAGGGCCAGTTGATCCCCTATGACCTGGAAAAACGTAAACCGTTGCTGGAAAAGGCCTGGGCGCACCCCAGGGTCAAGGCACACCTGGAGTGGTTTGAACGAAAAGAGAAATGGGAACAGGAGGAGCGGGAACAGAAGAAGGCAAAAAAACCGTAGCATCGGAAGAGCAAATCCGGCCTTTGAACCAAGCCCCGCCGCCCCTACCCTTCGATCCCGTTTTCTCGGTCGATCAGGAAATAGATCAGGTCCAGTTCGGGGGGTTGGGCGTAGGTTCCGGCCAGCTGGCCGTGGACCTGGCCCCGGTGGTGGGTTTGGTGGACAAAGAGGTGGGAGAAGATCTCCCACAACGGACGGCTTTGGACTTGGTCGGGCTTAGTGACGCTGTGGTAGGTGATCTGCTCTTTTAAGGCCTCCGAAGGGGTCTCTTCGAGCCACTGGATCAAATGGTCGTCCTCGACCATCCTGGCGGCAGTCAGACTGGAGAGGTCCGGGTAGAGCACCTGGTCGAGGCTGGCCGGGCGAAACTCCCGGCCCTGGCACCTCGCCTTCCACATCTGGTCCACCAAAAGAATGTGGTTCAAACAGGCGTGGATGGACCCAAAAAACATGGGCCGGGTGGCCAAGTAGTCGCTTTCGCTCAAATACCGGCAGGTCCGGTAGAGCCGCCGATTGGCCCACCGGTTGTATTGGCCCAGCAGTCGGAAGTGTTCCATCATGGCCTTGCTCTAGCCTGTTGTTTCTTGAGGCCCAACCACAAAAGGGCAATCATGCTCTTGGCATCGGTCAGCTCGCCGGTGAAGGTTTTGGCCAACAGCTCCTCTGTCGGAATCTCCAAGACCCTCAGGTCCTCATGTTCATGGGCCAGCCCGCCGCCCGCCTCGACCTTGTCCTGGTCGGTCACTTGGCCGTAGTAGAGGTGGACCAGTTCGTCCGAGACCCCAAAACTGGGGTAAAAGGCGGTCAGGTATTCCAGGTCCTTGACCCGGTACCCGCTTTCCTCCAGGCTCTCCCGTTTGCCGCAGGCCTCGGGGGTTTCGTCATGGTCGATCAACCCACCGATGATCTCCAAGGTCCAACCGTTGGTCTTGGAGGTCTTGACCGAGCTGAACCGGAACTGTTCGACCATCACGATGGTCCCCCGGTCGGTGTTCTCCAGGATCACCGCCACCACTTCGGGCCGTTCCAGGTGATACCTTACCACTTCCAGAGGTTTTCCGTTAAAACAATCGTGCACCAAGGTAACCCGGTCCACACGAAAAAATTCCTGGAAGATCCGGCGGTTTTCTAAGATTTTATAGTCCATAGGTGCCGATCAGGGTTTGGCGGACAACAATTGTTGTTTGACTACAAGGCTTTCTTCGTAACACCGGCTGCTGCCCTCCTGGTCCCCTTGGTTAAACAGCAGCTTGCCCAATTCGTCTAGGATTTCAAGCAGCCCCGAATAGTCCTTTAAGGTCCGTTTGACCCCGCCGTGCCCTTCCAGGCACTGGGCCAAGGCCCGCTGGTCCCCCTTGTCCCGGTAGGCCTTTTCGAGGCTCAGGTAGGTCTGGTCCATCCGCAGGCTGTCGTCCTGGGCTTGGTAGGAGGACAGAGCGGTCAGCAGGAAGGGCACCGCCTGGGCCTCGACCCCGGCGGCGACGTATTGCTCGATCCGCTCTTCCAACAGGGGTAGGTATTCGGCGCTGGTTTTGGGCACCAAACCGCCAAAGACCTTCTCCCAAAGTTTCAGGTGGGCCGGGTATTCCTTGAGCCCAAATAGCGCCTGGGAGGCAATGGCCACAAACTGGAGGGACAAGGTCTGGTCCTTGGACTTCTTGCCGTCCCCGGCCAGCCAACGTTGGGCCACATCTGCCGCCCGCTTCAGCTCCCCTTCAGCCAAGGCCTTTTGGGCGGTTTTGAGCTGGAGGTTGTTGAGTTCCTCCGGCTCCGATTCTTCTTCCAGGGACTTAAAGTCCAAAATCTCGTTGGCCGCCAAGGGCGGGTTTACGCCCACCTCCTGGTGCCGCCGGGGCTTGGGGGTGATGGTCCGGGGTTTGGGCTTTTCCAAGGTTTCGTCCACCCCTTCAAAAAGGTCGCCCAAGGGGGCGGCGGGCACCTTTTCCAGGAGTTTGTTTTCCTCCTGCTCTTTGGTCCTGGTCTGCTCAAACAAAGGCACCGCACCGGGGCCGGTTTTTTTGGCCGCCACTGGAGCCGGGGCCGCCGGGGCACCCCCGGCGTAGGGGTTCCGGGGCCTTGGTGCGTTGGGTTGGGCCGGGGTCGGGGCCGCAGGGGTCGGGCTGGGGGCGGCTTTTTTGGGTTTGCCCGCAGGCGGCCCGGAAAGCTTGACCACCACTTCCGCCTCCGGCTCGCCCGGCCCTTGGGTCGAATCCAGGTTCTTTTGGAACTTGGAGAACACCGAAGGGTCAATGTTGGTTGGAGCGGTGGAGGGAACGGTCAACTCCGGCTCCAGGTCCGGGGCCACCTTGGCAATGATCTTGCGCCTCTGCCCCTGGCTTTTGGCCGACAGCCCCTTGAGCAGCGCCGCCGCCCGCTGGGCTTCCATCACGTTGGGATGGGAACTGGAATTGCGGCTTGACCGGGGCCGAATCCGTTTGGACAAAAAGACCACCTGGGCCAAGGCCAGCAGGACCAGACTGACCAGCCCCAAGGCCAGCTCCAGCTCAAAGGCCCAGAGCGTAAAGCCGACAAAAACGGCGGCCAGGAGGATCTGCAAGGTGAGGATCAAGATCTTCATCAAGTCAGCCTAGCCTCTGTGCTTCAAGGTCCACAACCTTTTGGTTGGTGTCTCTGAGCCTTGTGGCCAACATCACCGAGAAGTTGCGGAACAGTTTGTAACTCAAAAAAGACAGCTTGGGGTTGCGGGCGATCTTCTCCAGCTTTTCGGAGGAGATGGAAAAAAGCAGGCTTTGTTCGGTGGTCCTAGCGGTGGCGGACCGGGGCCGGTGGTCCAGCAGGCCCAGCTCACCGAAGGCTTCCCCCGGCTTGAGCCTAGCGATCACCGCTTCTCTTAGCACCCCGTCTTGTTTGGCGACCCGTTTTGATATCTCGACCCCGCCCGAGAAGAGCAGGTACATGGTGTCCGAAGGGTCAAATTCCTTAAAAATCACCTGGTCCATCGGCACCGTCTGGGAGGTCATGAGCCGCAAAAAGGAAAGCATTTCTTCGTCGGAGAAGTCGTTAAAAAAGGGAATCTCCGCTTTGAGGCGCAAGAAAATGTCTTTACGGATCGCAACCATAACCTGCCTGTTCCGATTCTTTGGGGGTTCTTTCTCTGGGGAAGTATGGCTTTTATTTTTGCAAATGTAAAATACAGAGGGAAAAAAGAAAGCCCCTGGAGACCTTCACAAAAAAAGGTCCAGGGGCCAAAGGATTTTCGTCCCTAAAAAGAAAGGACGAAGGGGACTTGGTGGGAGCGTTGCGCCGAAGCCTACTCTGCGCCTTTGGTCGAAAGACCCAGGGGCAAATAGAGCGGGCAAACCTTGAGCGCTGCGGTTCCCAGGGGGATCAAGGCGACCAACCCCCAAAGGCTTTCAAAATAAACCCCGGCACCAGCAATGGCCACTCCGGCGATCAGACGAATGATGCGGTCAATCCCGCCTACGTTGGTTTTCATGGTCAACTCCTGTGTAACGATGGTTTAATTTTGGGACCTTGGATTCCCCCTTTTGACTGTACCCTACCAAAAGGCGACTCCAAGGAACAGTGACAATGTCACCAACCCCCGGCCCTCAAAGATCCTTGAGGGTCACCAACCCCCGGCCCAGCTCGACCCGGCCCTTGTGTTCAAAGTCCTTGAGGATGCGGCTGACTACCTCCCTGCTGCTGCCCAATTCGACGGCAATCTGCTGGTGGGTCAGGTACACCTGACCGGTCTGGTCCGCCCGTTCTTCGAGCAGTTCTTCGATCCGTTTGTCCAGCCGCCGGAAGGCCACCTCGTCCACAGTGGTGATGACATTGGAAAGCATCTGGGCCAACAGGCCAAAGGTAAAGCCCCGGAGTGGTTCATATTTGTTCATCCACTGGTAAAACAAGGGGGCGGGGACCACCAAGGCGGTGATGTCGCTTTCCACTTGGGCAATGGCAGGAATCTGGGTCTTGCTCATCAGGCTGGAGATGGACAGAATACAAGACTCGCCAGGGTAGATGCGGTACAAGGTCATCTCCCGGCCATTCTCCCCCAGGCTGTAAACCCGAATCTCCCCTTCGATCAAAAAGGGAATGATGGTGCAAGGGTCCCCGGTTTCAAAGATCACCTGTCCCTTGGGCAGCGAGGCCATCTGGGGCTGGTTGGGCCGGGGGGACTCGATCTCCCCGGCCAGGGATTTTAAAAACGGAAATCTTTGGTACAACGGTTGGTAGTCCATGGGCATCGCTTCGAGGGTTCGCCCAAGATTAAACCCTTGAGACTGGACTGGCAAGATTCTTCTGGTCCTTGTCGTTGCGTTAATCGACCGGTTTGGATATGATGCCCAAGGACCCAAGGCTTGAGGAAAACTGCCGGGGGATTGGGCACTTACAAGTGTCCTGTTTTACGGTCCGATCCAACCCAAAGCGGGGCTTTACTTGGAACTTTTGCTCAATTCCCAAAAGGTGCTTTTTGGGGGAGAAAACCTCTTTGAATTTTTGGCGCTCCAAGGGGCTTGTGAACGTAAGGGCATTGCCGTGGCGGTCAACGAAGAAGTGATCGCCAAAGAGGACTGGCTACAGTTTGCGCTCCAACCGGGGGACCAAATCTTGATCATCCAACCGACCCAAGGGGGCTAAAGGGAATGAACGATCTGCAAAAAAAATCGACCCACCCGACCGGGCGAATGATCACCAAAGAACCCTTTCCTGGCTCCACCAAGATTTACGTGGAAGGCTCCCTGCCCGGCGTTCGGGTGGCCATGAGGGAAATCGCCCAGACCAACCCCAAGGACCTCTCCCCCCAAGACCCCGGCTTCAACCCGCCGGTCACCGTGTACGACACCTCGGGCCCCTACACTGATCCGGCGGTGGAGATCGACATCACCCAAGGCCTGTTGCCCTTGAGGACAGAGTGGATTAAAAGCCGAGCGGACGTGGAGCTTCTTTCCGGCCCCAGTTCCAAGTTTGGCCAAGAGGCGCTGCTTGACCCCCAAAAGGACCCGATCCGCTTTCCCAACCTCAAACGGCCCTTGACCGCCAAACCGGGCCGACGGGTCAGCCAGATGCACTACGCCAAGGCCGGGATCATCACCCCGGAGATGGAATACGTTGCCCTCCGGGAAAACCAAAGAATCCAGGAGCAAAAGGCCCGTAGCCCCCAATTGGCCAAAGGCCACGTTGGGGAAGCCTTTGGGGCCAAAATGCCCCTGGAGGTTACCGCCGAATTTGTTAGGGCCGAAATCGCCGCCGGAAGGGCGGTCCTGCCTGCAAACATCAACCACCCCGAATCGGAACCGATGGTCATTGGCCGAAATTTTTTGGTCAAGATCAACGCCAACATCGGCAATTCGGCGGTGACCAGCGGGATCGAAGAAGAAGTGGAAAAAGCGGTCTGGGCCTTCCGCTGGGGTGCGGATACGGTCATGGACCTCAGCACCGGCAAACACATCCACGAAACCCGAGAATGGATCTTGCGCAACTCCCCGGTCCCCATCGGCACCGTACCGATCTACCAAGCCCTGGAAAAGGTGGGCGGGGTCCCCGAGAACCTCAGTTGGGAGGTGATGCGAGACACCTTGATCGAGCAGGCCGAACAGGGGGTGGACTATTTTACCATCCACGCCGGGGTGCTCTTGGGCTACATCCACCGTAGCGCCGAACGGTTGACCGGAATCGTCAGCCGGGGCGGGGCAATGTTAGCCAAATGGTGTCTGGCCCACCACCAAGAGAACTTCCTGTACACCCACTTTGAGGAAATCTGCGCCATTGCCAGCCGCTACGACGTGGCCCTGTCCTTGGGCGACGGCTTCCGGCCCGGCTCTTTGGCCGATGCCAACGACTTTTGCCAACTAGCGGAACTGAGGACCTTGGGCGAATTGACCCTCAAGGCCTGGGAGCAGGATGTCCAGGTGATCATCGAAGGCCCCGGCCATGTCCCGATGCACCTGATCCAAGAGAACATGCGGCTCCAGTTGGAACAGTGCCACGAAGCCCCCTTTTACACCCTAGGCCCCCTGACCACCGACATCGCCCCCGGCTACGACCACATCACCTCGGCGATCGGTGCCGCCCAGATCGGCTGGTACGGCACGGCGATGCTTTGTTACGTCACCCCCAAGGAGCACCTGGGCCTGCCCAACCGGCAGGATGTCAAGGAAGGGGTGATCACCTACAAATTAGCCGCCCATGCCGCCGACCTGGCCAAGGGCCACCCGGCCGCCCAGTTCCGGGACAACGCTTTGTCCAAGGCGAGGTTCGAGTTCCGTTGGCTCGACCAATTCCACCTCTCCTTGGACCCGGAGCGGGCTCTGGCCTTCCATGATGCCACCTTGCCCGCCGAAGGGGCGAAGGTGGCCCATTTTTGCAGCATGTGTGGACCCAAGTTTTGTTCCATGAAAATTTCCGAAGATGTTTTGGCCTATGCCGCCCAAAAGAAGCTGGACGAAGAGGCCGCACTCCAAGCAGGAATGGAGGAGAAGTCACAAGAATTTAAAGCCCAAGGGGCAAGGCTTTACCAATGAAACTGTTGCTGTTGACCGGCCCGGACCTCTTTGAGGGGGAGATTGGCCTCCTAAACCAGCTTTTGGAGCTCCCAGGGTTTGAACTGGGCATCCGCAAGCCGGGGTGGGACATCGAAGGGGTCGAGGCCTTGGCCAGCGACCTGGCTCCCAAACACCGCTCCCGGATCTGGCTGCACGGGCACCCGGAATTGGCGCTGCGGCTGGGCTACGGCGGGGTGCACTTTGGGGAGAAGTCCAAACCCGAGGCCCCCTTGTGGATCGACCGGCTCAAAAAGGCGGGGATCAAGGTTTGTGCCGCCTGCCACGACCCGGCCACCTTGCCCGAACTGGTTGGCTATGACCGGGTTTTGCTGAGCCCGATCTTTGAATCCATCTCCAAACCCGGCCATGTCCCGACCTTTGACCTCAATCTGATCCGCAAGATCCTCCATGGCCACCAAGCCCCGCCGGAGGTTTTTGCCTTGGGCGGAATCACTCCCGGAAGGTTTGGGGTGATCGAAAACTTGGGCTTTTCCGGGGCCGCTTTGCTCGGAGCCATTTGGGCCGCTCCCGATCCCTTTGAAGCCCTCAAATCCATCTTGAACCACCCAAAGGCGGCGTGAACCGGGACCATACCAACCCAGAGCAGGGCACATCCGATCTTTTGAAGATCGGGGACCGGATCTTTACCTCCCGTCTCTTTTTGGGGACCGGGAAGTTCTCCTCCCTGGAACTGATGGGCCAAGCGATTGCCGCTTCCCAAAGCCAACTGGTGACCTTGGCCTTGCGGCGGTTCGACCCCAACAACCCACAAGACAAAATGGTCGCCCAGGTCGCCCAGCCGGGGGTGTCCTTGTTACCCAACACCAGCGGTGCCCGGAATGCCAAAGAAGCGGTCTTGGCCGCCAAATTGGCCCAGGCGGCCTTGGAGACCCATTGGGTCAAGCTGGAGATCCATCCCGACCCACGTTACCTGCTGCCCGATCACCAAGAAACCCTCAAAGCCACCGAAGAACTGGCCAAACTGGGCTTTGTGGTGCTGCCCTACGTCAACGCCGATCCGGTCTTTTGCAAGGCCTTGGAAGAGGCGGGGGCGGCGGCGGTCATGCCCTTGGCCGCACCGATCGGCTCGAACCGAGGTTTGACCAGCCGGGCGATGCTCGAAATCATCCTCAAGGAATCCCGCCTGCCGGTGGTCATCGATGCCGGACTGGGGGTGCCCAGCCATGCGGCCGAGGCGATGGAGATGGGGGCCGATGCGGTGTTGGTCAATACGGCGATTGCGGTCGCCCAAAATCCGGTCCAAATGGCCCTGGCTTTTCGTCTAGCGGTAGAGGCCGGGCGGCTGGCCTATCTGGCCAAAGCCGGGGCTGTCTCCTGGAACGCCCAAGCCTCCAGCCCCCTGACTGCCTTTTTGTCGGAGGGGGATTGAACCAAACCAACCGGGAGACCAACCGCCTCCAGGGGTTTGCCGAAGTCTTTGCCCGGTACGACTGGCAGGAGACCCAACGGCGGATCCAAGACACCACCCCCGCAGAAGTGGAACGGGTCCTCCAAAGAGCCGGGTCCTTAAGCCCCTTGGACTTTTTGGCCCTGGTCAGCCCGGCCGCCCAAGGGTACCTGGAGGAAATGGCCCGGATCTCCCAAGCCTTGACCCGCCGCCGGTTCGGCAAAACCGTCCAGCTTTACGCCCCCCTGTACCTGTCCAACGAATGTCTGAACTCCTGCCTTTATTGCGGTTTTTCTCGGGAGATCCAGAGGCCCAGGGTCCGGTTGACCCAAGAGCAAACCTTGGCGGAAGTGGCGGTGCTCAAGGAATTGGGGATTGAACATGTTTTGCTGGTCACCGGGGACTTCTCCCACCAAGCGGGCAACCAATATTTGAACCAAGCCTTGGAATGGGTCAGGCCCCATTTCGCCCAGGTTTCCATGGAAGTCCAACCCTTGGCCCAAGCGGAATACCAAGCCTTGGCGGACCGGGGGCTGCATGGGGTGATGGTGTACCAAGAAACCTATGGCCCAAACTACACCCAGTTCCACCCCAAGGGCAGCAAAAAGGATTTTTTCTGGCGACTGGGCACCCCGGACCGTCTGGGGGCCGCCGGGGTCCACAAGATCGGCCTGGGGGTCCTTTTGGGTCTGGAAGATTGGCGGACCGACAGTTTTTTTGTGGCCTTGCAGGTCGCTTACCTGGAGAAACATTATTGGCGGAGTCGGATTTCCATCTCCTTCCCCAGGCTTCGACCGGCGGAAGTCGGGTTTTCTCCGCCCCACCCGGTTTGCGACTCGGCTTTGGTCCAATTGGTCCTGGCCTACCGGATCTTCAACGAAAACCTGGAACTCTCCCTTTCGACCCGTGAGTCGGCCCGACTTCGGGACGCACTGGTCCCCTTGGGGATCACCTCTTTGAGCGCCGGGTCCAAGACCGAGCCGGGCGGCTACGCCAACCCCAAGGCGGCGCTGGAGCAGTTTGAAATCAATGATGGGCGTAGCCCCAAAGAAATGGCCTTGGCCCTTGCCCAGTCGGGCCTTGACTTGATCGTCCGTGACTGGGACCCTCACTTCGGACTAGACCCCAACTTTGGAACCTGATGGCTTCACCGTTGATTCACCCTACCGCCTTGATTGACCCCAAAGCCAAACTTGCCAGCGATGTCAAGGTTGGCGCTTACAGCTCCATTGGCCCGGATGTGGAGGTCGGCCCCGGCACGGAAATCGCCAATCTGGTGACCTTGGCGGGAAAAACCAAGATCGGCAGCTTCAACCGCATCGGTGCGTACACCTCCATCGGTATGCCTGCCCAAGACAAGGAACATTGGGTGGACGATTGTCTGGTTGAAATCGGCGACCACAACGACATCCGGGAATATGTCTCGGTCCACCGGGGGACCTTCAAGCACGACGAGCCGGGGGTGACCCGGATCGGCAGCCACAACCAGATCATGGTCTATTCCCACTTTGCCCATGATACCGAGGTGGGCGACCACTGCATGATGGCCAACGGCACCACTTTGGGCGGCCATGTAAGGTTCGGGTCTTATGTGGTGACCGGCGGACTTTCTGCGTATCACCAGTTTACCCGAGTGGGAAGTTATGCTATGGTCGGCGGTATGACCGCTTGTTTTCAGGATGTACCTCCCTTTTGCATGTGTTCCGGCCCCCGTGGGATGATTTACGGAATCAACCGGGTAGGCTTGGTGCGCAACGGATTCACTCCCGAGGAAGTGGCTACGGTCCAAGGGCTGTACAACCGCTATTTCGCCAGCGGGCAGGTTCCCTCCAAAGCCTTGGCGGCCCTAAAGGCCGAGGCGCAAAAGCAACCGTTGGTGGAACAATTTGTGACCTTCGTCGAACAGTCAAAACGGGGCATCGCTTCAAAAGGCTAAAAGAGACTCATGGGCTCAGGCAATCAGGTCAAATATCTCTCGGCGCTCAAACAGTCTCACCACTTCCGGCAGGCCGATGAAAGCTCCTTGGAGTCCCTGCTTGCGGTTTGCCAATCCTCCCGCTTTGCCCCCGGGCAAGTGGTGATCGACCATGGGGTGGAAAACGACCGGATCTTTTTGATCCTCGAAGGTGAGGCTCAGGTGGTGGTTCACGATGAACTGATCCTGACCCTCACCTGCGGCGACCTGATCGGGGAGATGAGCGTCATCTCCGGTGCGGCCACCGTGGCCAAGGTTGTGGCTCTGGAGCCTTTGGAGTTGCTTTGGTTTCGGGAGGTGGAGGTCCGGGCCAAAAACAACGAGGGGCTGACCAAGCTCTTGGAGCGGGTCTTCCTTTCCATCTTGACCGAAAAACTCAAGCGCACCACCCACAAGGCCGAGCAGTACGAAGGGACCAAAAAAGCCCTGAATCTTTCCCAAGCAGAACTCAAACACACCGAGCGCAGCTTGAAGACCCAAGAGGAGATTCTCTCTTCGGTCCTCAAATCCATGAGCGAAGGGGTAGTAGTGATCGAGCCCACCGACGGGGCCTTGCATGTCAATGCCGGGTTCCTCAAGATGGTGGGCCAGCCCCAAGTCCCTTCGGACCTCCGCTTTTGGCCCGAACATTTGGGCCTGTACCTACCCGACCAGCTCACCCTCTACCCAACCCAAGACCTGCCGATGGCCACCGCCCTATTGGGCAAGATGGTGCAAAACCAGGAACTGTTCGTCAAAAACCCCCAAGTGCCGGAAGGCCGTTGGCTCCTCGCTTCCAGCCGTTTGATGACCGACGACTTGGGCGACCCTTGCGGGGCGGTGGTGATGTTTTTTGACTACACCACCAAAAAGGCGGAAGAAGCGGCCCTGATCGCCGCCAAAAACCACGCCGAGCAAGAGGCCTTGGCCAAGGCCAGTTTCCTGTCCATGGTCACCCATGAGTTGGGCACGCCGCTCAATGCGGTGATCGGCATGACCGACCTTCTGCTCAACTCGGACCTGCCCCCTTCCGCCTATGACCTCTTGATGACCATCAAGGGCAGTTCGGAAGGACTCCTGACCTTGATCCGCAACCTTTTGGAGTACAACCAAATGGAAGCCGGATCGGCCCAATTGAGTACCGAGCCCCTGGAGTTGGACCAAGCGCTGGAAAACACCGCCCTGGCCATGGTCCCGATGGCCAAGGAAAAAGGTCTGACCTTGCTTACCCAGTTCAGCCCCGGCCTGGGGGAAGTGGTGGCCGATCGCAAGCGTCTGATGTTGGTGATCTTCAACCTCCTGCACAACGCCATCAAGTTCACCCACCAAGGGCAGATCACCTTGGGCTGCAAGCCGGTAGGGGAGAATTTTTTGTTTTTTGTTTCCGACACCGGCATCGGGATCGACCCCGCCCTGTTGGGCAAACTCTCCCAACCTTTTTTCCAGGCCGAGACCGGGCTTTCAAGGAAGTACCAAGGCATTGGCTTGGGGCTGGTGCTCTCCCGGAAGTTGGTCCAGCTGATGGGCGGGGAGTTGACCTTGGAATCGGAACTGGGGCTAGGGACCAAGGTCAGGTTTACCCTTCCCCTCCAAAGGCCCCAGCAGCCCGGCCAGCACAGCGAGGATGCCAAGGATGCCTACCAACTGGGGACCGAATTCGCCCAGAAGTATCCCTTCAAGATCCTCATCGCCGAAGATAACAAGGCCAATGCGGTGTTGGTCAGGAAGGTCCTGGAAAAGCTGGGCTACCAGTCCGAATGGGCGATGGACGGCAGGTTGGCGCTCAAAGCGGCGCTGGCCGGAAATTTTGACTTGATCCTGATGGACATCCAAATGCCCGAGATGGACGGGCTGGAGTCCACCGAACAGATCAACCGGCAAATGGGCGACAAGGCCCCCCGGATCGTCGCCCTGACCGCCAACACCGAAGACCCGATCCGCCAAAGGTGCCAGGAACTGGGGATGAGCGGCTTTTTGACCAAACCCCTGCGGGTCCAGCAACTGGCCGAAACCCTGATCTCCCTCCAAGGGGCCTGAACGGGCCAGGGCTAGGGCAAAGCCGCCAGATAACGGTAGATCTCCTCGATCCCCCCTTGGTCGGGCTTGGCAATCTGGAGCTTGGCCACTTCGGCCAGCTTGGGTTGACCGTTGCCCACCTGGATGCCAAAGCCAAAGTACTTCAACATTTCATAATCGTTTTCCTGGTCCCCCACGGTGATCACTGCTTCCTTGGGGATGCCCATTTTTTCGGTCAACAGCAACAAAGCCGCCCCTTTGCTCACCGTCTGGTTGACCATTTCCAGGTAGTCCGCATGGGACTGGAAGAGTCGGGCGCGGGCCTTGGCCCCCAGCACCGATTCCATCTTGGCCTTAAAGGCAACCAGCTTGGGGCCGGGGCCAAAAAAGACCATCTTGATCGGGTCTTCGGCCAGCTCGGCCTTCAACCGAGGATTGTGGTTTCCGGGGTCAAAGTGTGTGCCTTCGTCCGGCCAGGGGGTGGTGTCGGTCTTGACGATCCTGCCGTCAGAGAAGTGGGCCTTGACCGAAAGGCCAAACAGGTCGGCCAGCATCAATGCAATCAAGGCAGACTCCAGGGGCACCCCGGCGATCAACTCCCGCTCCCCGGTTTCGGGGTTGTCAAAGACCGAACCGTTGGAGAACACCATCGGTTCCACAATCTCCAACCGGTCCAAAAAAGGCTTGGCGCTCAAGTAACTGCGCCCGGTCGCCACGCTGACCCTCAGGCCCAGGCTGCGGATCTTGGCCACTGCCGCCAAGGTCTCTTCGGTCAAAAGAAAATCATGGGTTACCAGGGTCCCATCCAGGTCAAAGACAATCAGCTCGAAGCTCATGGTTGGCCCTGGTAGAGCACGGGGTTGAGGCGGGGGTCGTTGTACATCTTGAACTGCCGGTACACCTTGAACTGCCTTGTTCCGGCCAAGGTCTCCGCCCACAGGGCCTTCATGCAACCCAGGAGGTCTTGGCGTTGCAGCTGGAGCCGCAACAATTTCTGGGCCGCCTCCGCCTTGTGGGCCTCGGTGACTCCGGTCCTTTGGGTTTGTTCGGCCATGTGGTAAATTTTGAGGGCCATGATCGAACAGCGGTCGATCATGTTGCCGGGGGTTTCCGAGTTGAGCGGCGTTTGGTTGGGCAGCTCAACCTGGGCCTGGGCCAAGGCTTCGATCAAGGCCGAGTCCAGTTGTTCGATCAAGTCGTTGCGCTTTTGGTTGTGCCGGTCAATCGCCCGTTTGACCGCCACGATCTTCTCCGGCGTGGCCGCCGGATCCCTCGCCTGGTCCTCTTCGTGCCAGAGCCGGTAGTTTTCCAAATGCTGGGCCAGCACCAGCCCCAGAAAGCCGGGGTAGTTCAGGTCTTCCCGGTCCTGGTGCCAAAGTTCGACGGCTTGGGTCTGGAGTAGGTCAATTTGGTCTAGTTCGGCCTGCATAATCTCCTCAATTGAAAGTCCCTTAAACCTAGTGAACCCAGGCCAGTTCGACCAGCAAAAAAGTCTCCGCCCTTTGGCCCCGTTCTTGTATCACACCCAAGGAGACCTCAAAGCCGAAGTTGGCTTAAAGGGAAACCTATGTTGGAGTTGTAGATGAGATCAAAGCTGCTGTTCATTTTGGCCTTGTTGGCCTGTTGGGCCAGTACCCCGGCCAAGGCAGAGTTTTTTAGCGTTGGGCTGGACACCCCCCTCAGCCACAGTTTTACCAATTCGGACCTTGAGTCGGACGGAGTTTCCGGTTTTGGGTTGCAGGTCAAATTCCCCCTGATGGTGGGCTTGGGAATCGAGCAGTACGACACCAAGATCAAGGATTCCTCCGGTTCCACTTTGGCCACCAACCTGTACGACATTTTTTTTCAACTGCCGGTCCCGGTGATCAACATCACCTTCGGCGGTGGCTTGGGCACCACTGACTTCAAATGCACCACCTGCGGAGGTGTCGAGCCCTTCAAACAAGCCAGTACCAGCTCCGCCTTTGTCCAGTTGGGCTGGGCAATCCTGCCCTTTTTCGACCTCCATGTGGGGATGCACAACACCTATGCCAAGCTTGAACCTGTCGATGGCGGAGACAAGGTGGACGTAGGCGGCAAGGTGACCACCCTGGGGCTCAGCTTCGGATTTTAACTTTGCGGCGGCTCACCCAAGGTGAGCCGCAGGTCTAATCTGCCTCCTTCCCGCCACAACAGTGCGACCTTGCCACCCTGTCGCTCAAAGGTCTGGGTGACTTGGTAGAGCACCAGGGCGGGAATCAACAAGGCCGGGTTGCGGTTTTCAAAGATCGACTGTCCTTGTGGCCAAAGCCCTTGCACCTCTAGGGAGGGGTTAAGGCCCAGGACCTCAATTCGCAACTCCAGTTCCGATTCTGTTTTTTTGCCTTTGAGGGCAAACTTCAGGTGCCCAGCTTCGGACTGCCATTCCTGCAAAATCACCACGAACCGATAAAATTGGGTCAGCCCCCGTCCCAGTCGGGCGAGGTCTCCTTTGACCTTCAGCTGCCCCAGGTTCTGGGCGAAGCTGAACTCGCAGCCTCGCACCTCTTCGGCCTTGGAAAACAGGCCCAAAGAAAAATGGACCAGTTCCAAAGCGCTGAATTCTTCCAAGTGAATCGGGTTGGGGTAGTTTTGCCCTTCCAGGTTTTCGGCCAGCCCTTCACAAAGCTCGACCAAATGGGCAAGCCGAGCGGCAACCAAGCTGCTGGGCTTACCTTCGGAGGTCCCTCGCTGGGGGTCGGAGGGCAAAAACTCCAAGATCCCCAAAGTGATCCTCATTTTGTTGGCCAACTCGTCCAGCAACTGGCCCAAGAACAACTGGGTCTGCCGGTTTTTTTCCCGTTCCTGGGAGAGGTCCTCCTTGGCTTTTTCCAGGTCGCTGAGCAGCTGATTTTGGAAATGGATGATCTCCTGCTCCAGCTCCGGCAGTTCTTGGATCTCTTTGAGCAGCCCCAGGTTTTGTTTCTTGGCAAACCGTTCGATCGCCAGGATCACCTCTTTTTGCCGCCGGTATTTGGCCCTCAGGCTATTGGCCCGTTGGGTGCGCAGGGCTTCGGCCTGGGTTTGCGCCTTGGAGCCCTGCTCTAAAGATTCCAGACAGGCGACCAACTGGGGCTTGTAAACCTGGGTGATCAGATTCAAAAAATGTCGTTTGGGGCCCGAGAGTTTGGCGGCATGAAACCAGACCCGGTGGGGGACCGAGTCTTCCGAGGCCGAGGACAGGGGCAGCTCCTCCAACCCGGCGGCCAAGATTGGCTCGGGAGCGGGAGAAACCAGCTTTTGTTTTTCCAGGGAGAAGCTTAAATCCCCCCAACGGTAGCCGCAATCCTTGGGACCCAAGACCTCTTTGAGCGCCTTCAGGTACAAAAGGATGAGGTCTTCCACGCTCTTGGGGTTGGCCAAAAGTAGGGCTTCGGAATGTTTGAGAAACCGTTTGGAAAGGTCCCAGGTTTTGGTGCGGCTACTGCTCATGGACGGTCGGCTTGGGCTGAACCAACATCGGCCCCTCTGTCTTGGGGGTCTCCCGTTGGAGTTAGGCCATCGTAAAGCAGTCGAAGGGTTTGGGCAAGAACCGGCCAAAACGGCAAAAAAAAGGCCCCACTCAGGGGGCCTGATTTTTTGCCGGTCTGGAGGTCTTAAAACCCTTTAGAGGGCTTAAGCCAGCTTCAGCTTGGCGGTCTCGGCAATCGCCTGGAAGGCGCTGAAGTCGTTGATTGCCAATTCAGCCAAGGACTTGCGGTCCATGGTGACGTTGGCCAACTTCAGTCCGTGCATCAGCTTGTTGTAGGTCAAGTCGCAGATGCGGGCGGCGGCGTTGATGCGCACGATCCAAAGGCTGCGGAAATCCCGCTTTTTCACCTTACGGTCACGGTACGCATAGACTCTCGCCCGATCAACCGCCTCCTTGACGGTTCTGAGCAAGCGGCTGCGCCCACCACGGTAACCTTTGGCGGCTTTAAAATATGCGTTCTTTTTCTTGCGGGCGTGTACTGCCCTTTTAACTCTTGCCATGGTTCAAAACCTTTTTTTAAGTCCTTGTGGAGTTAGCCGTAGGGCAACATGCGCCGGATGTTCGGAGCATCGGCCTTATCCACAAGGCCGCCTTTGCGCAACGCCCGTTTGGAATTGCGATTGTGCTTGGTCAGGATGTGGCGCAGATTCGCCTTTTTCCTTTTGATCTTACCGGTAGAGGTCATCGAAAAACGCCTCTTGGCGGAAGATTTGGTCTTCAGTTTGTACTTGGCCATGGTCTCAGCTCTTTTTATTGGGTGCCAGAATCATTTGGGCCATCCGGCCTTCGGCCCTGGGGGCCTGTTCCACCGCGCCCAATTCTTGGGCATCAGTGGCAAATTTTAGCAGGAGGTCGATCCCCATGCTTTGGTAGGCCATCTCTCGGCCCCGAAACTGTACGGTCACTTTGACCTTGTTGCCTTCCTCTAAAAACTCAAGGGCATGTTTGAGTTTAAATTGGTAGTCGTGGATCTCGGTCTTAGGTCGCATCTTGATTTCCTTGACCTTGATGACCGTCTGCTTCTTTTTGGCATCGTGCTGTTTCTTGGCGGCTTCGTACTTAAATTTTCCGAAGTCCATGATCCGGCACACCGGCGGGTCGGATTTGGCGGCTACTTCCACCAAGTCCATCCCTTTGGTCTCTGCCGTCCGAAGGGCATCCTCAATGGAAACCACGCCCAATTGCTCGCCCTCATCGTCGATCAAGCGAACGAAAGGCACCCGAATTCCGCGGTTGATCCTGGTTTGATCTTCCTTGCGGGTAGGGGCAACAGGCCGTTTTTTCCGAATCGGTGCGATAGTTCCTCCTGAACGTTTGAGAACAAGGTCATAGGCGCGGGCGGGATCGAACCGCCGACCCCTACCGTGTCGGGGTAGTGCTCTACCACTGAGCTACGCGCCTATAGAACCTTTATAAATACCAAACAATTTGGTGGAGGATAGCGGGGTCGAACCGCTGGCCTCCTGCTTGCAAGGCAGGCGCTCTACCAACTGAGCTAATCCCCCAAGTCTTTTGAGACTGGGCCCCAAGGTCCGCCAACTTTGGTCCTTGGCTGGCCTGAGCCTATATCTCTTTAACCGTTTTGTCGCTGTCTTTAAGTCGAAGTGCCCTGGTGGGCCAGGGTGGATTCGAACCACCGACCCCGTCCTTATCAGGGACGTACTCTAACCAACTGAGCTACTGGCCCAGAGGCGCTTGCCTTAAAGCAGACATTCTTATCGGCCCTCTTCGGGTCTGTCAAAGAAAAAAAACCTCCCCTTGCTCCAAGCAACCCCAAAGGCTCCTCTGCCGTATGGAAAGGTAAAAATCTTTGGCTTGATCAAAAAGCCCTTTCGTTGGTAGTTTTCTAAGCAGAAGCAAACCAACGTTTCCGTTTGTCTCACCTCACCCCCATAAACACAAGAGAGGCGATTTGTCCAAACTACCCGTGATTGCCGGTTTTGGAGGGATCAATCCGGCAGGGCGCAGTTCCGGTTTTCTGGCCTTCCGCCGTTTGGTCCTGGAGGCCTTGAGTGCCCAAAAACAGACGGAAACCTACTTGGGGCTGGCCAGTTTGATGGGTTTGACCAACCACAAGGAAGGGGGCTGGGTTTTGGCCAACGGACAACCGGTCCAGCCGGGGGAAGTGGAAGCCCAACTGGGCGAACAGATCCGCAACGGTACCTTGTTGAGACGTTTGGAAAGCAACCACTTTGAAGCGGATCTGGTTCCCTACCACAAGTCCATCACCCTCAAAGGGGGCACCAGCTTCGAGCTGGAGGCCAAGGACCTACCGATCCACCGTCCCGCTGCCTGGAAGGTGGAGGAGCTGGGCTCGGGCAAGGTCAAGGTGGAGATCACCGGTGGCTGGGAATTTTTGCAGCCCGACCACCGCAAGTCCCTGGTCCAAACCGCCGGGCAACTTCCCACCGGTTTTAACCCCGGAGCGCTGTACAATTCCAACCACCACCCTCGGGGATTGATGATGGCCCTCTACGGGGCCTCCGACTGTCTGGGCAACGGCGGCTTTGGGGCCGACGACTTCAAAAAATGGGTGCGGCCCGAGGAGATTGCCGTCTATTCCGCTTCCGCCATGTCCCAGCTCGACGATCTGGGCTTAGGGGGCTACATGAAGGCCCCTTATCTAGGCAAGAGGAGCAGCTCCAAACAGATGCCCTTTTCCTTGGCCGAAATGCCTGCCGACTTTATCAATGCTTATGTCTTGGGCAGCGTGGGTCGGACCGGGGGTATCCTGGGGGCTTGTGCCAGCCTGCTGTACAACCTGGACGCTGCTGCCAGAGACATCCAGTCAGGCAAGACCCGCATTGCCATGGTCGGTATGTCCGAAGCTCCCTTGGTCCCGGAGGTCTTTGAAGGCTACCGGGTGATGAGCGCCTTGGCCGAAGACGACCAAGTGCTGGCTTTGGACAAACACCTGGGGGCGACCCAGGTTGACCACCGCCGGGCCTGTCGGCCTTTTGGGCAAAACTGTGGTTTTACCCTGGCCGAATCGGCCCAATACTTTATCTTGATGGACGACCAACTGGCTTTCGAAACCGGGGCCAAGGTCTATGGTTCGGTAGGCGGAGTGTTTATCGCTGCTGACGGGATCAAAAAATCCATTTCCTCTCCTGGGGCGGGCAACTATGTCACCCTGGCCCAAGCCGCAGCCCTGACCCGTGCGATTTTGGGGGAACAGGGATTAAAACGGCAGAGTTACGTCCATGCCCACGGCACCGGCACCCCGCAAAACCGGGTCACCGAGTCCCATGGGCTCAATCAGGTGGCCAAGGCCTTTGGGGTCGAGGCTTGGCCGGTGATCGCCGCCAAATGTTACCTGGGCCACTCCATCGGCACCGCCGCCGGGGACCAGATCATGACCGCCTTGGGCGCTTGGGCCGAAGGAGTCTTGCCGGGGATTTTCACCTTGGACCAACTGGCCGGAGACGTTCACCATTCCAACCTGAGCTTCTCCCAAAAGCACCGGCAGTTCCAAACCGGGGAGTTTGGGGCGGCACTGGTCAACTCCAAGGGTTTTGGGGGCAACAACGCCACCGGGGTCTTTTTGAGCCCGGAAGTCACCTTGGGGATGATGGCCAAAAAACAAGGTGCCGCTGCTTTTGCAGCCTACCAAAAACGGACCGAAGCCACCGAAGAACGAATCTCCGCTTACCAAACCCAGGCCCTACTGGGCCAAGCCAAACCGATCTACCGGTTTGGCGAGCCGGTGATTGAAGGGGAGGATCTGGAGCTCACCGACCGGTCCATCCGTATTCCCGGTTTTGTCCAAGAAGTGGACCTGAACCTGAAAAACCCCTTTGGGGACATGGCGCCCTGACTGTGGACGGGATCATCAACCTCAACAAGCCCGCCGGGATCACCTCCTTTGATGCCATCCGACGACTCAAACGGGTGACCGGAGAGCGCAAGATGGGCCACCTGGGGACCCTGGATCCTATGGCCACCGGAGTCCTGCCTATTTTTTTGGGCAAGATGACCAAACTGATCCCCTACTTTAACCTGGGTGACAAAGGCTACCAAGCCGAGGTCACCTTGGGGGCCAGTTCCACCACTCTGGACAAGGAAGGGGAGCTCACCCCCGTACCGATCCCTCCTTTAAGCCAAGAGCAGGTTCGGGCGGCACTGGAGAGTTTTGTCGGTAAGGTCACCCAAATCCCACCCATGTATTCGGCCATCCGGGTCCAAGGCAAGCGGTTGTATGAATTGGCCCGAGTGGGCCAGGAGATCGACCGCACCCCAAGGCAGGTCACGATCCACAAGATCGAAGACCTGGAGGTGGACCTGCCCCAAATCCGGTTCACCGTTCTTTGCTCCAAGGGGACTTACATCCGCACCTTGGCCGATGACCTGGGAGAAAAACTGGGCACCCGGGCCTACCTGAGCGGTCTGACCCGGCACCTTGTGGGAGAACGGTTTCGGCTGCAAGAGTCTATCGCCCTTGACCAAATCGAAAAATCCGGCCAGACTTCCGCTCTGTTGGGCTTGATGGACCCGCTCTCCCTTTTCGGGGATTGGAATCATTTGGTAACCCTAGGCCCAGAAGAAGAACGAGCCGTGATGCACGGCAACAAAATCCCCGTCGCCCCAAAACGTAGCTTGGACTTTGTGCCCAATCAGGCCCAATGTCTGATCACCAACGAGGCGGGACGACTTCTTGCCGCAGGCCTTCTTGAATTCAGCCAGGAAGGCCCGCTTTATTTCCAACCTGAAAAAGTGTTGGTTTAACTGCTGGATGTACAGGAGAAGTATGCTGACCAAAGAACAAAAACTCGAACTTGTCAAAAAATACGGCAAAAACGAAACCGACACCGGCTCGACCAAGGTGCAAATTGCGCTGTTGAGCGCCCGGATCACCTATTTGACCGAGCACTTTAAGGACCACACCCACGACCATCACTCTCGGCGGGGTCTTCTTAAATTGGTGGGTAGCCGCAGGCAGCTTCTCGATTACTTGAAAAAGAACAACGTCAACGACTATCGCGAACTGATCAAAGAGTTGGGCATCCGTAAGTGAGCCCCTTTGATTGCTACCTAATTTGAAAGGCAAAAAGCCCATGAAGAAAATCGAAATCGATTACCAAGGCCAGAAGCTCAGCTTAGAAACTGGGCGGATCGCCAAGCAGGCGAATGGTGCCGTCTTGGTAACCTACGGCGAAACCGTGGTCCTGGTGACCGCCGTTTCCTCCAAAGACCCCTCGACCGGCGACTTTTTCCCCCTCACCTGTGTGTATCAGGTAAAAACCTACTCCCAAGGCAAGATCTTGGGCGGTTTTGTGAAGCGGGAACGGATGCCCTCGGAAATGGAAACCTTGATCAGCCGGATGATCGACCGGCCCATTCGGCCCTTGTTCGCCGAAGGGTTCTCCAACGAGACCCAGGTCATCGCCACCGTGATGAGCTACGACCCCAACGCCAACCCGGCGATTGCCGCAATGTTGGGCGCTTCGGCCGCTTTGGCCATTTCCGACATTCCCTTTGCCACTCCGGTAGCGGCAATCAATGTCGGCAAGATCAACGGGCAACTGGTGGTCAACCCCAGCCCCGAGCAACTCAAGGAAAGCGACCTGGACCTGCTCCTGGTGGGTAAGCAGGATGCCATTGTGATGGTGGAATCCGGTGCCAAGCAACTTTCCGAAGCCGAGATGCTTGAAGCCCTCGACTTTGGGCAACAGGCCATCCAGCCTTTGATCGAGATGCAAAAGCAGTTGGTCGCCGAGTTGGGCAAGGCCAAAATGGAATTTGAAGCCGCCAAGATCCCCGAGCATTTGGTTGCAAAAATCGCCGCTGCCGCCGATCAGCCTCTCAAAGAAGCTCTTTCGATCACCACCAAAATCGAGCGTTATGCCGCTTTTGACGTGGCCAAGAAAAAGCTGAAAGCCGAGTTGGTCACCGAAGGTGGCGAAATTACCAGTGCCATGGTCTCCGAAGTTTTCTCCCACCACAAATCCGCCATCATGCGAGAGCAGATTTTGAAGGAAGGGAAACGGGTGGACGGTCGTGGGACCCAGGACATCCGGCCCATCACCTGTGAACTGGGGATTCTGCCCAAGGCTCACGGTTCGGCGCTCTTTACCCGTGGCGAAACCCAAGCGATTGTGGTGACCACCTTGGGGACCAAGGACGACGAGCAGATGGTTGAAGACCCCACCGGTCTTTACTTCAAAAACTTTTACCTCCACTACAACTTCCCTCCCTACTCGGTAGGCGAGGTGAAGCGGTTGGGTGCCCCCGGTCGCCGGGAAATCGGCCACGGGAACTTGGCCGAGCGCGGTTTGCGCCCGCTCTTGCCGATCAAGGAAGCGTTCCCCTACACCGTCAGGGTGGTTTCGGAAATCACCGAGTCCAACGGTTCCTCCTCGATGGCCACCGTTTGCGGCGGTTCCTTGTCCTTGATGGACGCTGGCGTGCCGATGGTGACCCCGGTTGCGGGTGTGGCCATGGGGATGATCTCCGAAGGTTCCAACTACTCGATCCTGACCGACATCTTGGGCGATGAAGACCACATCGGCGACATGGACTTTAAGGTCGTGGGCACCGAAAACGGGATCACCGCTCTCCAGATGGACATCAAGATCGATGGCCTTTCCTTGGAGATGCTCAAAGCCGCTCTGGAGCAAGCCAAAGCCGGAAGGCTCCACATCTTGGGCGAGATGGCCAAGGCGATTACCGAAGGCCGGGAGAAGGTCAACGAGAACGCTCCTCGGTTCATCCAGTGCAAGATCCCCCAAGCGAAGATCAGGGAACTGATCGGCCCTGGCGGCAAGGTAATCAAGGCCCTCCAGGCCGAGACCGGTGCCAAGATCGACATCGACGATTCGGGCATGGTCAACATTGCCTCCAACAACCAGGAAAGCGCCGAAAAGGCTTTGGCCTTGATCCGGGAGCTGACCTTGGAAGTCGAGATTGGGGCTACCTACGAAGGGGAAGTCAAGAAGATCGTTGACTTTGGTGCCTTTGTGGAAATCCTGCCCAACACCCAAGGTTTGGTCCACGTCTCCGAAATTTCGGACGAACGGGTCGAACGGGTTGAGGATGTGCTCAGCGAAGGCCAAGTGGTCATGGTTAAGGCCATTGGCCGGGACAAGCGGGGCAAACTCAAGCTTTCGATGAAAGCGGTGGGTAAGGACGACGAAGTTACGGAAGAAGCGGAATAACTTCCGCCGCTCAGTCCAGGGCCATCCAATGGCCCTGGATTCTCCCCGCCCCGTTCCAAGGGCTGTTCTGCGGACTCCATAGTTCAACTGGATAGAACAAGGGATTCCTAATCCCTAGATCTGGGTTCAATTCCCGGTGGGGTCACCATTTTTTTCCCGTTTATCCTCCCGCTTTTTTCTTGTCCCAGTTCCCTTTTTTGGGTCGATTTTTACGTTGATTCCGTAAAAATACCGCAGCCTATCTACAGTATTTGCCCTATAGCAGGTTAACCTAGTCTTTGTTAAGGTCCAAGACCTAGGTTGGTGCCGCTCTGGAGGCGGGTCGGGGAGCGTTAGGGCTCTGCCCGCCACAAAAACGGAAAAACTTAAGTAAAACAATCGGATCCTGTCGGTAAACTTTGCCTTGGAGGAGGGGTTTGACTTTGGGACACAGAGACGGAAAATGGGGCGGGGAAACCTAGGCGGGCACAACAACAAATTTGGGCTGCCCTGGGGACCGCTGGGTTCCAGAGTGCAAACCGCCTTGGGTTACTTGGCCTGGATCGCCTTGGCCTCAGCCCCCGCCGGGGCAGCAGTAGCCCCAACGGTGGTGCCAAGTCCTACCACCGGCAAGGTCGCCTCCGCACGACCGTCGGACAGCAAGGCGGCAACGGCTCTCTCCAAGCCTGCTGCCGGTAAAATTACCCCGGCCAGTCCGCCTTCCTCGCCCCTCAAGACCACTAAACCGCCCACTCTCCCTCTTCGGGCCGCCGCAACCTTGGAGCTCCCCGGTCCCAGTTTTCCCGAACATCCGGTCGAGCCGCCCCCCGAAGCGCCCGGACCGGCTCCGGCCCCAAAAATTTACCAGAACCCGGAAACCGGGCAGGTCTTTGTCCCCCAGCAGAAGGTCTGGATTCGTATCTCCTTGGACGCCAAAGCCCCCGGTCCGGGGGTTTTGCTGCAACAGCCGGCCCAACAGTCCAACGATTCGGCCCAGGTCACCTTGGTGCTCGACTTGGCCCAGAAGCTCAAGGACAGCCGTGGGGTCAAAGGGGACTTCACCCCGCCCAAGGCCAGTTATTCGATCACCAACCAGGGGCCCCCGGACGCTGTAGAAACCGGACCTTGGGTGGTCAGTCTCGAAGCCAAGGACCCGGAATCGGGAGTGGACCAGATTTATTATTCCCTCAACCGAGCCCCCTTTGAGGCCTACCAAGGCCCGGTGACCTTCAAACCGGAAAGCCACCATTCCTTTCGGGTGGCGGTGACCGACCGGGTCGGCAACCCTTCGGAGCCCCACGAGATTTTGGGCAGCCTGGACCAACAGGTCGCCGAAAAGCACCTGGAGGTGGAAAACGCCAAAGGCAACCTGCGGGCGACCCAAGCGCCGCTGAAGATTGTCAAGGTCAGCGAAACCCCTGCTTCTCGGGAGCTGTTTGCCAAGTTTGCCTCCAACCCCAAGATGACCTTGCGGCCCTTCCAGGGGACCGCCTTGGACCTCGCTTTGGCCGACCGGGCGGAGCGGGCGAGGCTCAACCCCTTGGGCAAGTCGGCGGTGTTGGCGGAAAAGGTCGGCGGGGGCTTTGACGACTACCTGGACAAGGAGCCGCCTTACGTAATCGGCAACATTGTGGGCGAAAAATTTCTTAAGGGGCAACAGCTGTTTGTCTCGGGCCGTTCGCAGGTGATCCTGGATGCCAAGGACGACCAGCTGGGGGTCAAAGAGGTTTGGTTCCGCCAGGACAACGGCAAGACCACTCCCTACCAAGGCCCCCTGCCAGTGCCCCAGAAGCCGGGGGAGTACAAGTACTATTTCCAGGCCACCGACAAAGCGGACAACAAAAGCATCGAAAAAAATCTGACCCTCAATGTGGACCTCTTCCCGCCCAAAAGTCTCTGGCGGTTTGAAACCGCCCCCTTCAAACGGGACCAGCGGTTGTTTGTCTCCCAACGGAACCGCCTGATCCTGGAGGCCCAAGACCCGGATTCGGGGGTTCGGGAGATCCAGTTTTCCAAGGCCGGGCAAACCGACCGGTACCAAAGACCTTTGGATACCGACCAAGACAAGGGTGAGGTGGTCATTGAATACCACGGCGTGGACCAAGTGGGGAATTTGGAAGCACCGCAAAAACTGGAATTTTATGTGGACCCCCAGCCGCCACAATTGTTTTATTATTTTTCCAACCAAAAGGAAGAAGACCAAGGGGCGGCGGTTTACCCTCTGGGTACCCTTTTGTTTTTGGCCAGCTCGGACCAGGAGAGCGGCCTTGCCGAGCTGGCCTACAGCCTCAACGGGGCGGTGGTCAAACCCTTTACCGGGCCGGTGGCCTTTAGCCAAGTCGGGGATTACCAGATCCTGCTGATCGGCAAGGACGAAGTGGGCAACGAGGCCAAGGAAACCATTCTGTTCAGGATCCGGCCATGAAAAAAGCGATCCTGCTGCTTTGTTTTGCCCTCACTCTGGGCTTTGCTTCCCCTGCTGGGGCGGCGCAGAAAAAGGGGGGCTCCAAAAGCCCGAAAAAGGAAGCCCAGGTCCAGCTGACCCCGGACCAAGAGAAGGCCTTGGGGGAATACAAGCAAGGGCTCAGCTACCAACGGCGGGAGCGGCTGGGCCAAGCGATCCAAAGCTTTGAGGCCGCCCTCAAGCTGGACCCCCAGCCCCTGTACAACTTGGCCCTAGTCAAAACCAAGGCCGAATTGGTCCGCTACAAGGCCAAGGTGGCTTTTGAAAAAGCCAAGGATCTGCAGGCCAAAGGAGACCTCAACGGGGCCATCGAGGCCCTGGAGGCGGCGGTTTTGTTGTTGCCCGAAAAAACCTACAAGGAGGCGTTGGCCACCGCCAAGTTGACGTTGCTCCAATCCCAAGCCAAGGCGGAGGCAGACTTGGCCAAAGAACAGGAGACCCAAGGCCGGTGGGAGGCCGCCATTGCCGGTTATGAAAAGGCCTGGGCCCTGTCGGCGGAAAAACCCTACCAGGAGGCCTTAGCCCGGGTGAAGGCCTCCTTGAACCGCCAAAAGGCCCAAACCATAGCGGCCCAAGCCAAGATATGGGAGGAGGAAGGGAAGTTTGCTGAGGCGATAACCGCTTACCAAGAGGCCCACCAGTGGGTTGCGGACCCCGCCTATCTCATTGGCGCAAAAAAAGTCCAAGCCTCCTGGACCCACCGGCAGGCCCAGGTAGAATTGGATGCAGCCCAGGCTTTGGTCCAGGAAGCCAAGTTTGCCGAAGCGATCCCCCGGATCGAAGCCGCATTAAAAATCGAAAAGACCAAGGAAACCGAAGCCCTGCTGGTCCAAACCCAAAAGGCTCTGGTCCACCAAAAGGCCCAGGTAGAATTGGATGCGGCCCAGGCTTTGGTCCAAGAGGCTAAATTTGCCGAGGCGATCCCCCGGATCGAAGCGGCATTAAAAATCGAAAAGACCAAGGAAACCGAAGCCTTGTTGGTCCAAACCCAAAAATCACTGGTCCACCAAAAGGCTCAGGTAGAATTGGATGCGGCCCAAGCTTTGGTCCAAGAGGCTAAATTTGCCGAGGCGATCCCCCGGCTTTTGGCGGCGCTCAAGATCGAAAAAACTCCCGAGACCGAAACTCTGCTGGTCCAAACCCAAAAGGCTCTGGTCCACCAGAAGGCCCAGGTAGAATTGGATGCGGCCCAGACTTTGGTCCAGGAGGCCAAGTTCGCTGAAGCGATCCCCCGGCTTTTGGCAGCGCTCAAGATTGAAAGAACCCCCGAGACCGAAGCCTTGCTGGTCCAAACCCAAAAGTCATTGGTCCACCAAAAAGCCCAAGTAGAATTGGATGCGGCCCAGGCTTTGGTCCAGGAGGCCAAGTTCGCTGAAGCGATCCCCCGGCTTTTGGCAGCGCTCAAGATTGAAAGAACCCCCGAGACCGAAACTCTGCTGGTCCAAACCCAAAAGGCCCTGGTCCACCAGAAGGCCCAAGCCGAACTGGCGGCGGCTTTGGGGTTGATCGAAGCGGGAAGGTATATCGAAGGGATCCGCCGGACCGAAGCTTCCTTAGGTCTGGAAGACCAACCCCAAGCCCAGGCCCAATTGGCCCGCGCCCAAGGGTTGCTCAAAGCGGTCCAGGCCGAGGAATTTTCCGCCCAGGCTGCCCAGGCCCAAGCCCAAGGGCAGTTGGACCTAGCGCTCAGCCGCATGACCAAGGCCCAGGAATTGGACCCTAAGCCCGCCTACCAACAAGGGGTCACAAGGATCAAGGCGCTCCAGGTCAAGGCCCAGGCCAAGGCTGCCTATGAGGCAGGGCTGGTCCTGCTCAACGGCAAAAAGGAAGACTGGGGTTTTAAGCTTTTTGAAGAAGCCACCACCAAGGACCCGGAGCCTACGATTTATTTGGAGGCCCTGGCCCTGGCCACCAAAGACCTGAACCGCCGGGCAGAACTGTTGGCTGCCGTTGCGACTCGGTACGAGGCGGCCCAAGACAAGGTCAACCAAGCCAGACTGCTCTTTGGCAAAGGTCTCGCCCAACTGCCTGCCGACCCTACCGCCGCCAAGGCAAGCTTTGAGCAGGCCGAGGCCTTGGACCCCTCCCGAGCCCTGTACCCAGGGTATGTGGGTTGGGCCCAGGTGGCCCTAGGCAACTTGGACGGTGCCAAAGGGGCCTTCGAGCGGGCCTTGGTCGCCCCCAACCCGGCCCCAGCGGCAGTGCAAGCCGGTTTTGCTTACCGGTTGGGCCTGAGGGCCGAAGAACAGTTTGAATTTTTAACCGCCTATGGGTACTACAAAACCGCCCAAACACTGGACCCCACAAAAAAGGGATACGCCCAGGGGATGGACCGGGCCGCCAAAGGGGCCCTTCGTCTGGCCCGCCGGGACAACGAGACCGGACTTCATGCCTATGACCACGGGGACTTTGCCACCTCCTCCACCCACTTTTCCAAGGCTCTGACCACCTATGGCAGCATTTTGGGTGAAGGAGCCAAAGAGACCTTGGCCGCCCAAAGCAACCTTGCCTCTTCTAACCTCAACTCTTCGGACCCCGGCGATACCCTGCTGGGCTTCCAAAAAAGTTACGAAACCAGGCTCAAGACCCTGGGGCCCAACCACATCGACACCTTGGTTTCGGCCAACAACTACGGCATCGCCTTGGGGGCGGCCAAGGACTACAACGCCGCCGAGGCCATGCTGGTTGGCAACCTCAAAGCCAGGGAGCGGGTTTTGGGTCGGACCTCGCCCCAGACCCTCCAGTCCTACAACAACTTGGCGGCCTATTACCTGGAAACCGAAGCCCCTCTGAAAGCGGCCCCTTTGACCGAAGTGGCCCTGGGCCTCGCCAAGGCAAGGTACCAGGAGGCTCACCCGGACCTTTTGACCGCCCTCAACAACCGCTCGGCCACCCTACAAACCCTGGGGGAATACACCAAAGCGGCACCGTTGGTGGACGAGGCCTTGGAACTGGCTATCCAACTTTACGGAGAAACCGGTTTGGCCCGACTGGTGATCTTGGCCAACCGGGCCAGCATTCATCAGGCCTTGGGAGAATATGAAGAGGCCCACCGGCTCTACCAGACTACCTTGGCGCTGACCAAAGGACATTACGGTGAGGACCACCCGGCCTATGTGACCTTCCTGGTCAACGAGGCCTCCTTGTACCAAGCCGAAGGGAACGGTCCCCAGGCGGAGGCAAACTACAAGCAGGCCTTGGCGATCAAGGAAAAGGTCTTTGGCCCCTTGGGTCCACAAACCTTGAGCGGTCTCTCGGACCTGGGCCGTTTGTATCTGGCCTTGGGCCGGTATGACGAGGCCAAGGAGCCGCTGGTCAAGGCGCTGAAACTCAGAAACCAAGCCTTGGGCCCCAAACATCCTGACCGGCTGACCTCGCTCAAGGAGTTGGGGGACTACTATCTGGCCGTTGGGGATGCCAACCAAGGGTTGGAGCTGTTCCAACAGGCCTACGACCTGACCCGAGAGATCTTTGGCCCCCAACATCCCGCCACCTTTGCGGCCCTGCACCGGGTTGCCACCGGTTACCGGGACAAGCAGGATTGGGAAACCGCCCTCAAGACCTTTACCGAAGCCTACCAAGGCCGGGCCAAGGTCCTGGGCAAGGAAAACCGGGACACCCTGGAGAGCCTCTACCAAATCGCCTTGGTTTACCGGGTCCAGCTGAACTTCAAGGAAGCGGAAAAACTCTTTTTGGAGGTTGCCGCCGCCCAAGCCAAAATCCTGGGCCCCAGTCACGCCAAGACCCTGCTGACCCGGGCCAGTTTGGCCAGCCTCTACCGGCGGACCGGCAAAAAGGCCGAGGCGGTGGCGCTCAACCAAACCTTGTATGAAGAACGGAAGCGGACCTTAGGGGAACTGAACCTGGACACCCTGGTGTCCTTGAACGAATGGGGCCAGTCGCTGGACGAAAACGGCCAGCCCGAATTGGCCATCCAGACCCTGGAGGCAGGGGTGGCTTTGGCCGAGAAGATCAGCGGTCCCAAGCACCAAAACTACCTCAACTCGCTCAACGCTTTGGCCGGGACCCTGTCCAACCAGCGGCAGTTCACCAAGGCCAAGCCTTTGTACGAAAAAGCCCGAGATTTGGCTTTGGAGCTTTCCGGGGAGACCTCGATCGACCATCTGGTGGCGATCAACAACTTGGCCAACCTGGAGAGCGAACAAGGGGGCTTTGAACAGGCCAAGACCTACATGGAAAAGGCTTTGGTCATCGCCAAGGCTCTGTTTGGGGAAAACGAGGCCGGGACAGTGATCGTGATGAACAATCTGGCCAGCCTCTACCAGACCATTGGGGCGCTGGACAAGGCCAAACCGTTGTTTGAACGGGCCTTGGAGCTTCACATCGCCTTGTACGGGAAAAAGCACCTCAACACCATCGCCAGCTTCAACAATCTGGCCAACTTCTTTTTGGCCGCCGGGTTGTACGACCAAGCCCGCCCGCTGTTTACCATTGCGCTCAACTTGAGCGAAGAGGTGAGCGGCCCCAAGCACCCCAACACCCTAAGCGCCATCAACAACTTGGCCAGCCTCTACCAGTCCGAAGGGCGGTACAATGAGGCCTTGCCTTTGTTTGAGCAGGTCTTGGACCTGAGGACCCAGGTGTTGGGGGCCCAGCACCCCGACACTTTGGCCAGTATCGATGCCCTGGCGGGGGCCTACATGGCCAAGGGTCTTTACGGCAAAGCCGAGCCTTTGTTCCTCAAGTCCTTGGAGCTGCGCAAAAAAGTCCTGGGCGAGGACCACCCGCAAACCTTGGCTTCGGTCTTTAATCTGGCCCGGCTCTACCAAGCCATGGCCGCCTTCCAAAAGGCCCGGCCCTTGATCGAGCAAGTGATCGGCCTGCGCACCAAAAAGCTGGGTCCCGAGCACCCCGACACCCTGGCCGCCTTCGCCGCCATGGCCGCCCTCTACCAGGAACAGGGACAACTGGACAAGGCAGAGGAATTGTACCTGAGCACCTTGGAGGTCCAAAACCGGGTGGTGGGTGCCGAACATCCCGACACCTTGGCCATGGCCGACCGTTTGGTGGCCCTCTACCAAGCCAAAAAGGACTTCCCCAAGGCTCAGGGACTGGCCGAAAAGACCTTGGCCGCAAGGCAGAAGGTCTTGGGACCCGAACACCCCGACACCATCGCCTCCATCTCCACCTTGGCCACCTTGTACCAAATCCAAGGCCGGTATGCGGACGCAGAGCCCCATGTGGAAAAGGCCGCCCAGTTTTACGAAAAGGTGATGGGTCCCGACCACCCCAGCACCATGGTGGCCCTCAACAACCTGGGCTTTTTGTACCAAAGCCAAGGCAAGGTGGACAAAGCCAGGGAGATTTTTGCCAAGGTTTACGAACAAAGCAAAAAGGTTTTGGGCAGCCAACACCCCAACACCTTAAAAGCCCTCAACAACTTGGCGGCAAGCTACCAAGCCGAAGGCAACGTCAAACAATCCTTGGCCTACTGGCAATTGAGCCTCGACTCTTCCAACCAATTTTTGGAACAGGTGCTCTGGGCGGCGGACGATGAAACAAGGCAAAGCTACATCCAGATGCAAGACAAGGCCAAGGCCTACATGCTTTCCTTCTACAAACAAAACATCAGCCCCGAAGTCGCCCGGGAGGCGCTCCGGTATTCCCTGGCCCGCAAGGGGATGCTGCTTAAAATTACCAGTGAGATCAACGCAGTGGCTAAATCGGCCAACAACCCGGCGGTCCGAGAAACCGCCGAACGGCTCAAGTCGAACAAACAAAAATTGGCCGCCATGGTCCTGGTGGGGCCGGGCAAAAAACCTCCGGCCGAGTTTGACAAGGAAGTGACCGGCCTCCAGGAAACCTTGGACAAACTGGAGTCCGAGCTGGGCTTTATGGTCCAACAGTTCCGCCGGGCCAAAACCCCGGTTGCCCCCGAAGCAGTCCAGCGGGCCCTCAAGCCCGACGACGCTTTGGTGGACTTCCTGGTTTTTACCGAGGTCAACCCCAAAAGCCGGGAGGTGATCGGCAGCACCGCCATGGCGATCGTGGTCACCGGGGACAAGGACAAACCCTTTGGGCTGGTTTCCTTGGGGGACTTTGAACAGCTCCAGGACTGGATCAAGGCGATGCGAGAGCAGATCGTCGAGCCGGTGGGCCCAGACCAGATCAAAGACCTTTGGGAGGTCTCCGCCGGGGTGTATGACTTGGTCTGGAAGCCTTTGGAGCCCTACCTGAAAGGGAAAAAACGGGTCTTTTTGGTGCCCGACGGCCCCTTGTACCTGCTCCCCTTTAATGCCCTGCGCAAAGGGGACAGCTACCTGATCGAAAATTACCAGTTAATTTATGTTTCCAGCTCCAGGGACTTGGCGGTGCCTTCGTTGGTGGCCGAGCCGGGCAAATCGGTGATCTTTGCCGCCCCCAACTACCAGGAAGCCAACAAGGCCATGGTGGCCGAGGCCCACGAACGGGCCGATTCGGGCGAAAAGGGAGCCTTCAGTTCTTTGGAGTTTGACCCCTTGCCGGGCACCGAGATTGAAGCCAAACGGTTGACCCAGCTGTTCTCCAAACGGCAAATCGTCCCGACGGTTTTTGCCGAGGCCCTGGCGACCGAAACCAACCTGAAAAATGTAAAAGCGCCACGGATTTTGCATTTGGCTACCCACGGGTATTTTTTGCCCACCGAAGCCAAACCCATTGAAAGCGGCTCCGAGCTGCAGTCGGCCAAAAAGCCGGAAGACACCAAGGTCAAGCCGGTCACCAACCCCATGTTGCGAGCTGGCCTGGCGCTTTCCAGCGCCAACTACGGATTCCAAGGGGTGACCCGGGAAGACGGCTCGGACGGGGTCCTGACCGCCTTGGAGGCACTCAACCTGGATCTGGTGGGGACCGATCTGGTGGTGCTCTCGGCTTGTGAAACCGGGGTTGGGGATGTCAAGCAGGGCGAAGGGGTCTATGGCCTGGGCCGGGCTTTCCAGGAGGCAGGGGCCAAGTCGGTCTCCACCACCTTGTGGACCATTTCCGACGATGCCACCGCCGACTTTATGGACCATTTTTACGCTAGATTTTTGGCCGGAGCAAACGCCCAAACGGCAATGTGGGAAACCCAGAAGGAGTTCCTCAAGTCTCCCTACCGGAGCCACCCCTTCTTCTGGTCACCTTTTGTGCTGTACGGCAATCCTTGAAAACCTTATTCCCCTTGACGGGCCGCTGCGACATGCGTTTTTTGGTGGGCAAAACAATCTGGGCTTTGGCGCTGGTGGTTCTGGGGGCAGGTCTGGCCTTCGGCCAGGGCCAGGCGGAGCCCTTGCCAACCAAGGCCCAAGCAGAAGCCGTCCCCCAGGCTCCCGCTCCTGCCGCAGCGGCCCAAGAACCGGCCCCGCCCTTGGTGCACCCAAAAAAGTTTTACACCGCCCCCACCGGGGTGCTCTACGTCAACCTTGCCGCCCCGATCTACCTCAAGCTCACCTCCGACTCGACCGGCAAAGGAGAAGAGGTGGTACTGCTCAATTCCACCGCCCTGACCCAAGGGGACCAGAAACCGGTGCCGCTGTTTTTTGAAAACGACGGCAACCACACCTTGGTCCACCCCAACGAAGCGGAATGGGAAAAAAGCCGAGCCAGAGTAGGCTCCCACCTGAGTTCGGTGGCCGAGCCGAATTCCTTTTTCCAGATCCGGGCAGACGGACAACCGCCGGAGACCAAACTCAAGACCGAGGTCAAGGAAAAGCTGGTGGTTGGGGATTTAACCATTTTCGGCAAGCCGGTTTTGATCACCCTGGAGCCCACCGATGGGCTCTCGGGGGTCGAGTCGGTCTTCACTTCCTTGGAAGGCCAGCCGTTTGTGGTCAACCAAGCGCCCCTGGAATTTGGCGGGCAGGCACCCTTGGTCCAGCTCCGGTATTATGCCTTGGACCGGGTGGGCAACCCCGAGCCGGTCAAGGAGTTCCATTTTGCCCTTGACCTGACCTCTCCCCAAACCACCTTAGAAACGGTTGGACCGGCGGTGGGGCTGGTGCTCTCCCCGTTCACCGAATTCCAACTGGCCACCACAGACAACCAAGCCGGGGTGGCTTCGATTTTTGCCCAGATCGATGAGGACCCCTTGGGGAACAAATACCTCAAACCGATCAAGCTCGACAAACTGGCCGAAGGCCTCCACCAACTGCGTTACGCCTCTTTGGACGGGGTGATGAACCAAGAAAAGGTTCAAACCTTGGATTTTTTCCTGGACCGCTCCGGCCCCGAGCCTGCCTATGAGATTGTCGGGGACCAGTCCTTCGAGGGTAAAACCCTGTTCTTTTCCGCTCGGACCAAAATCGCCCTGACCGCCACCGACAACAAGGCGGGGGTCAAAGAGATCCGTTATGGGTTCGACAAGGAACCGATCAGCCTCTACCAAAGCCCGGTTTCCCCTTTGGAGCGGCCTTTGGGGCTACAGTTTTTGCGTATCCAAGCGGAAGACAAGGTCACCAACCAAGCCAAAGAAGTCCGGCTGGACTTTGTTTACGATCCAATCGCCCCCGAACCGAGCCACAAGTTTTTGGGCCCCCAGGTGACTTGGCGGGGCCGATTGTACCTATGCTCCCGGAGCCAATTGGTCTTGTCGGCCAAGGACCAGGGGGCCGGGGTAGCGGAAATTTCCTACCGGTTTTCCGGCCTCCAAGCGCAAGACCCAAAAGCGGTTTTTGCCGAACCGGTCAATATCCCCGGTCAGGGCTTGGTGAGCCTGGAATATGAGAGCAAAGACAAGGTCAACAACCTTGCGGCCACCCAAAAGGCAGAGTTTTTTGTGGACAATGTGCCTCCCGAGTTGTTTTTACATTTCAGCAACGGTGAATTGGGCAAGGAAAATGGATTACCGATCTACCCCAAGGGTACCTTGGTCTTTTTTGCCGCTACCGACCTGGACGTAGGGATGGATAAAATTCTGGCCCAAGTGGACGGTACGGGAAACAAGGTGGTAGCCTCGGCTATGACCTTGGACAAATTGGGAAACCACAAGGTCGTGGTGGAAGCAACGGACCGTCTGGGCAACGTCACCGTCCAGACGGCGGAATTTGTGGTTCAGTAGTCCAACCGGAGGCCAAAGCCTTCTTTGGGCGGTTTTCTTTTTTTTGGGCTCCCTGGGGGGCTGGATTTTCAGGGGTTTTGCATGAGCGTTCCGGTCAATCACCTCAATGCCGCACAAAAAAAATGGTACGCCAACCTCGTGGTGGCGGCCATCTTGGCGGACCAAAAGATCGTCAAAAGCGAGATCGAGTTTTTAAAACAGATCATCTCGGTCATCGACAATCCGGCAGACAAAAAAGCACTTTTGTCCCAAGTGGAAACCAAAAAGGCCTCTCCCTTGGTCCCGCCCCCGCCGGGCATCCCGCCCCAGACCTTGGCGGCGATTTACCTGGAGCTTTGCCTGATCATGATCAGCGATTCGGAGTTCGACCAAGAGGAGCGGGACTTCTTGGCCCAGATCGCCAGGTTGATGAACTTCAGTGACCGGTACATCAACGACCTGAATGGTTGGATGAACACCGGGCTGGAATGGAAAAAACGGCAGCAGAACTTTTTGCCCCCCGAGGTGGACCTGGACAGCGGGCCGACCTGGCTGGTATCCCTGCCCGCCCCCCAGCGGGAATGGTACGCCCAAGTGATGATTTCCACCATTCTCCTGGACCGGGAAGTGGACAGCATGGAAATGGAATTTTTGAAGGCCGCCATTTCATTGGTTGCAGACAAGGGCAAAAAAAATCTGTTTTTAGGTTACATCAAAAACCGCTTCTCCCCTAACCTTGAAGCCCCGCCCCAGGACTTCAACCCGGCCAAACTGGTCCGGGTGATGGTGGACGTGATCTTGCTGATCGCCTTGGACGACAAGATTTCGGTCAACGAATCCACCCACCTCGAACGGCTCTCCAAACTTTGCAGCATCAGTGCTACCCAGTTCAGCGCCTTGATGGCTTGGTGTGCCCAACGGGTGGAATGGAACAACAACCGCAACCCGTTGATCGGGGCGGTCAAAATGGCCGGTCCCGGAGCCAAGGAAGCCGCCCCCAAGCCCAAGGAAATCTTTACCCCCCGGATCTTTGAATGTTTCATCTGCGGGAGCAAAGAGGTCAACCACTTCCACCTGCGGGTCGGTGCCGCTTTGGTCTCCAACCTCTTTGGCCGCCCCAGCTTCATCAAGGAAGGGGACTTGGTGGTTGACTACCTGCGGCACAAGATCATGGTCTGCCCTCGCTGTTTTTTTGCCTCCGGGGAGAAGGCCTTTTTCAAGAAAGAGGCCACCGACAAACCTCCCGTACATCTCCAAGGGAACTTCAAAAGCCAGTGGGGCCACGGGCTGGATTTACGGAAAAAACGGTTTGCTCCCTTTTTGAGTTTCTTGGGCGCACCGGACCCGGACCTGGAGTTTGTGAAACTTTGTTTTGAAACCGCCGCCCAGGCCCAAGAGGCGATGAATTTCAACAATGCCTACGAGCTGAATTGGGAGGTCGCCAAGACTAGGATGGACGAAGCGGAGGTGTTGATGCGAGGGGGCCAGAAGGCGGAGGCCTTGGAGCAGCTGGCCCATGTCAGGCACCTGTGCGAGCAGATGATGGAAACCTGCCGGAACGACCTCTTTTTGATGCAGGCGGCCAAGACCCTCTTTTTCTTGGCCCTCTACCGGGAAGACAAACCGGATGCCAACCGGTACCTGAACTTTTTTATGCAGTTGGGCGACAAAGGGGACAAGTTGGACCCCAATTCCAAGGCCCAGGCCTCCAAGCTCCTGCCGTTGGTCAAGCGGTCCTTCGACAACAAGGAGCAGTTCACCCCTTCCGCCCTGGACGGCTTTCATCCCAAGGTCGAACCGGTCAAAAAAAACAAGACCGCCTAGGTTCCCAAAAAGGGGGCCAAGGTGGCCTCCAGCCCTTGGGCCGTATAGGGCCGGACCAGATAGGCCCTGGGGCCTGCCTGCCCTTGGGGGACCAGCCCCGCAAGGTGGGTCAAGGCGACCAAGGGCACCTCGGCATTGCCGGGGCGCAAGGATTCATACCACCCCGGTTCCCCGGTGGGGTTAAAAATCAGGTCCACCAGCAGCAGGTCGAACTTCTCGTATTTGCTCAGCCGCTGGGCCTGATCGGCGGTTTCGCAGAGCCGGGCCAAACAACCCTTGGATTCAAACCACTTTCCCAACACCAGCCGGTTGACAGGATCCGACTCCAAGACCAGCACCTTTTTCCCCACCGGTCCCACCGCTGCCGGGGCAACGGCGGTGAAGGGCAAAGTGAACCTCACCTTGGTGCCTTTGCCCATTTCACTGGCCAAGGAAATCTCCCCGTTCATCAACCCCACCAGCTGCCGCACCAAGGTCAGCCCCAGCCCAGCACCCTGGAAGGCCTTGCGCAGTGAAGAATCCCCTTGGGTGAAGGGTTTGAAGATTTGGGGCAACACCAAGGGGTCGATCCCCACCCCGGTGTCGGTGACCTCGAACTCCAGCCAGACCTGTGTTTCTGTTTGCCGGGCCACCTTGGCCTTGAGCCGGACTTTGCCTTGGGCGGTGAACTTGAGGGCGTTGCTGACCAGATTGCTGCAAATCTGCCCCAGTTTGTGTGCATCCCCGGTCAGTCTTGGGGGCAGGTCGTCCAGCTCCAGTTTCAGGTCCAGCTTTTTTTCTCGGGCCGCCGGGCCAAAGAGGTGGAAGAGGCTCTCCAACTCCCGGGTCGGGTCAAAGGGAGCGTCCAATGTCTGCATGGCCCCCCGTTGGATCTTGGCGAGGTCCAGGATATCGCCGATCACCTGGGTTAGGCTTTGGCTGCAAGAGCCGATCACCTCCACCAGCTCCCGCTGGTCGGGGGTAAGCGAGGTCGAGGACAACAGATTGGCGGTGCCGACCATCCCGTTGAGCGGGGTCCGCAGCTCATGGGTCATGTTTTGGAGGAAGTCGTTTTTGATCCGGTCGGTCTCTTGGAGTTGTTCGATCAAAAGCTTTTGGACTTGGTGGGTTTCCTCCTGGGCTTGGTGCCGCTCTTTGGACAACTGGGACATCCGGTCGGCCATGGCCAAGGAGAGCAGGACCACCTCCACCGCCGAACCGAACATCAACCCGTAGTTGACCCAAAAGTTGGGCTCCATCAGCCCAAAGGCCCGCAGGCAGTAGAGGATGATCCCCAAAAGCAGGCTGCTCCAGCCGGCCAAATAAAGTCTGGCTGCCTGATAACCGCCGACAAACCGGAACAGTCCGACCAGGAGTGCCACCCCTGCAGCCAGGATCGAAACCGCCACGCCCAAAACAATGGCCACAGCCATTTGCCCCGCCACGGCCAGGACAGAACAAAACAACCCCAGTCCCATCAGGAAGGACAGGGCTTTGTCCAGCCGAGGCAAAGCCTTTTGTGGTTCCAGCAAGGCTTTGAGGAAAAAGCCGTTGAAAAAGACGGTGGTGCCGATAAAAAAGGGCCGAGCCAGCTTGTTCCAAACCGGCGACTGGGGCCAGAACACCTCCAAACCAAACCCGGACAGGGTCAAGATCACCAGGGTAAAACTGAGGCTGTAGGCCACATAATAGAGGTATCCCTTCTCCCGGCCCAACAAAAACAAGAAGCTGTTGAACAACACCATCACCGCCATCATCCCGAAGTACAGCCCAAAGACCATTTGGGAATGGTGGTCCGCTGCATAGAAGTCAGCGGGGTTCCACAAAATCAGGGGGATTTCCAGGGTGTCTTCGGCCTGGATCTTCAGGTACAAATCGAGGGTTTCGTTGGCCTTGAGGGTCAAGGGGAACAGGAAATGCCGGTGGCCCAAGGGCCTGCTGTAAAAAGGGAGTGCGTCACCAGTGACAAAGTGTTGCAGCGGGGTTTGTGGCCCGACCACAAACAGTTCCAGGTGGTCGATCAAAGGATAGGCGTACTCTAAAAGCCAGTGGGTCTCTTCGGCGGACCGACTTTGGAGCGACACCTTAGCCCACAGGGTTTTTTGGGTGAAGCCAAAGTTGGGGGTATGTTCCTGGTTGGGGGTAAACCGGCCGGACTGGACCTCTGCGAGCCCCAGGGTGCCCGTTGGGTCTTCAAGCAGTTCCAGGTGCGACCAAAGCGGGCCGGGGGAGGTTTGGCCGGTTAAAACCAGCGGAGACCCGAATGCGGCCTGGACTCCACAGAGCCCGGCCATCCAGCCCAAACCCCACAACAAAACCAAAGACCCTGTCAGACTTTTCATTTTTTGCCCATTTTATAAAACTGCCGCCTTTGTGTGCCAACGTACAGGTTTTTGGGGGGCTTCACAAGCAACATACAAAGGCAAAAGTCCAAAGGGCGGGCGAAGTCGGACCACAAGCCTCTGGGCCGCTTTTGCCGGTTTCAAGAGAGCCTAGGGTTCTCCACCGGGTAGTACAAATGGTTTTTATTCACTTGAATCTACCTCTTTTTCCTCTTAGTCTGAAAGCCGTACCGTCCAACTGTTACAACCGTAGAGTACCGACCCGCCCAAACAACGTTTGATCCGCCCACGGCCACACCCGCTTATGCCTCCGATCAACCCCCAAAAACCGGTACCCCGGCCAAATTCCTTCCAGGTGGCGCTGGTCAAAAAGCAACCTCTCGGCTGGCAGGTTTTGTGGCAGCTCGGCTCGGCGGCAGATTCCAGGGGGGAGCCGGGGGAGCTGTTGGGCTCCGAGCTGGGAGCCCAACTGGAGACAGCCTACTCCCAACCGGGATCCCAGCACTCGAAACTTCAGGTTCAAGGGCAGAACAGCCTTTCGGTCTATTTTGTGGACCCGCAACTGGCGGTGCTCTCGGAGCTCGGTGCCCAAGAAATCGGTTTTTTGCGCACCCTCGCCAGCTTCCCGGAGAAAAACCTCAACCCGGTGTTGTTGGTCTCTCCCTCCTTTGAGGTCCATTACGCCAACCAAGCGGCGAAGGACCTGCTCCCCAAGTGGCGGAGCGAAGTTATAAACAGCGGCCTAGTTCCGGTACTTTCCAAGGTGGCGGCCACCGGTGCCAGTGAGAAGGTAGAATTGGCCTTGGGCTCGGAGGTTTATGCCCTGTCCATAGTCCCTGCGGTGGAGCCCGGATTGGTGCAACTGTATGGGGAGAACATCACCACCAAAAAATTGATCGAAACCGAGCTGATCCAAGAGAAGGAACTGGCCCAACATTACTTGGACATCGCCGGGGTCCTGTTGCTGGTGATCGACCCCCAAGGGACGGTGCAAATGATCAACCAACGGGGGGCTGAGATTTTAGGTTACCCCAAGGAACAGATCCTGGGGAAAAACTGGTTTGACCGCTTTTTGCCCGACCAAACCAAAGAGTCCACCCGGCAGCGGTCCCAGCTGTTTTTTGCCGGCCAGGGCGAATCCACCAACACGATCGAAGCCCCGGTGCTGACCGCTTCGGGGGAAGAGCGGATGATCCTTTGGCATGGCCGGGAGCTGCGCAATGGCCAAGGAAAAATCTACGGTTTTTTGAGCAGCGGCGAAGACATCACCGAAAAAACTCGGTTCCTCGAAGAGCTCAAAACCAGTGAAGCGAGGTTGGACGAGGCCCAAAGCGTCAGTTTGATGGGCAACTGGCACTCGGACCTCCAGAATGACCGGCATTACTGGTCCAACCAGACCTACCACATCCTGGGCCTACCCCCAAAGTCCGTCCTCCCCCACCCCAATTTGATTTGGCGCCAAGTGGCCGGCGAAGACCGGGACCGGCTGCAAGAAGCCCTCCAGGCAACGGCGCAAGGGAAACCAAGCGACCTGACCGTCACCTTGGTGGACTACGGCGGACAGGCGAAACTGGTCCGCATCATCAGCAGAGCCCACAAGTATGCCAAAGGCACCCCGGTATCCCTGTACGGAACCTTGCAGGATGTCACCCACCAAGCCCAAAGCCAGGACCAAATCGCCCTGCTCGCCCAGGTGTTCAAAAGCGCCAAGGAAGCGGTGGTTTTTACGGACGACCAAAACCGGATCATCCGGGTCAACGGTGCCTATGAGGCCATCACTGGCTACAGCCTCTCGGAGATCGAAGGCAAGGACCCCCACTTTCTGGCTTCCGGCCAGCATGACCGGGCCTTTTATGAGGCCATGTGGGAGGCGCTCCGCAAGGAAGGCAAGTGGGAAGGGGAGATTTGGGACCGCCGCAAAAACGGCGAGGTCTTCCCCAAGTTGCTCTCCATCTCCACCTTTGTTAACGAGATCACCGGCAAGGTTAACTATGTCGGGATCTTCAGCGACATCACCCAGAAAAAACTGGCCGAAGAACAGCTGCAAAACCTTGCCTACTATGATGCCCTGACCGGCCTGCCCAACCGTCCCCACCTGCTGGAACGGATGGAGGTGGCCTTGGGACAGGTGGACCGGCAAGACGGGCTGCTCGCCCTTTTGTTCCTGGACCTGGACAACTTTAAAAACATCAACGACTCTCTGGGCCACTCGGTGGGCGACCAGCTTTTGGTCCAAGTGGCCAGCGGCCTCAAAGCGGCGGTACGCAGCACCGATCTGGTCGCCCGTTTGGGAGGAGACGAATTCGTGGTGGTACTGATCGATGTCAAATCCCCCGAGAATGCCGAGCGGTTGGCGGTCCAAATCCAATCCAAGCTTTCCCAAGAATTTGTGTTGGCCGACCACAAGGTTTACACCAATGCCAGCATCGGCATCGCCTTTTATCCCCAAGACGGCACCACCTGTGAAGAGCTGCTCAAAAAAGGCGATACCGCCATGTACCACTCCAAAGCCAAAGGCAGAGGCAGGTTCAGTTATTACGACCAACAAATGGAAGAGGCGGTCGCCCAGAAGCAGTTTTTGACCAACAGCCTCCACCGGGCCTTGACCAACAAGGAGCTGACCTTGGCCTACCAGCCGCAGGTGGATGCCTTGTCCGGCGAAATTTTGGGCATGGAGGCCTTGGTCCGCTGGCATCACCCCCAACGTGGGTTTATCTCTCCCGCCGAATTTATCCCCATTGCCGAAGAGAACGGTTTGATCCTGCTCTTGGGGGAATGGGTCCTACGGGAAGCCTGCAGGCAAACCCGGGCTTGGCAGGACCAGGGGCTCAAGCCCGTGGTGGTTTCGGTCAATGCTTCGGTCCGGCAATTCCAGGCCGGGCAGTTCCCCGAGATGGTGGCCCAGGTTTTGGAAGAAACCGGGCTGGCCCCCAAGTACCTTAAAATCGAAATCACCGAAAGCCTGTTGATGCACGAGTTGGAAGAGGCGATCCATATCCTGGGGACCCTCAAAAAGCAGGGCATCAATTCTTCGATCGATGACTTCGGCACCGGCTACTCCTCCCTGAGCTACCTCAACCGGCTGCCCCTTGCGGAGCTGAAGATCGACCGGGCCTTTGTCAACCACATCGAAGAGGACTCGAACATCGCCAAGGCGGTGGTAGGCCTCGCCCAAGGCATGGGGCTCAAGGTGATTGCCGAAGGGGCGGAAGACTGGGGACAGGTCCAAAAACTGATTGAGCTGGGCTGCTTCCGGGTGCAAGGGTATTTTTTCAGCAAACCTTTGAACCCCGAAGCCTTTGCGGCGCAATTGAAGGTTGGGGTTATCCATCCGCCCAACTTTGTGGTCACCCCCAGAAAGGAAACCTCGGTGCCCGAAATTCCCCAAGACTAAGGCTTCAAGGGGCCTCGGCGGGGATCAGGTAAAACAGCATCCCTAAAAAATGGGACAGGCTTCCGGCCAGGACAAAAAGGTGCCAGACCCCGTGGTTGTAAGGCAGGCGCTCCCAGAGGTAAAAGATCACCCCAAAGCTGTAAAACAACCCGCCAGCCAAAACCCACCAGACCAACCCGACCGGGAAGGTTTCCGACATCGGCTTGAACGCCACCAGGATCAACCAACCCATCCCCAGGTACAAGGCCACCGCCACCCGGTGGAACCGGTTGCGCCACAAAACCTTTCCCAAAATTCCCAAAACCGCCAACCCCCAAATGACCCCAAACAACGACCAGCCCCAAGGGCCACGCAGGAAGGTCAACAAAAAGGGGGTGTAGGTTCCGGCGATCAAAAGATAAATGGAGCAGTGGTCCGCCAGTTTTAGAGCTTCCTTGAGCCTGGGGTTTTTGACCCCATGGAAAAAGGCGCTGACCAGATAAAGCAAAACCAGCGAAGCCCCATAAACCGAAAGCCCTGCCACCGAATATCCATCCGCCCGTTGGGCGGCCAAAATCAGGATCAAGGTCACCCCCACCACCGCTGCCCCGGCCCCCAACCCGTGGGACCAACTGTTGGCCAACTCCTCAAAGGGCAGGGGATTTTTTTGGGGGGGAGCCATGGCGATTCCTGGGGAGCCAAAAAAGGGGACCGGTGGCCCCGCCCTCCTGGCGGTTTGGTGGGGCCGGTAGGATCACCGACAGCCTCTCTCAACCTACAAAACCCCCTCCTCCCTACGCAACCACCAACTGCACCTTTTGCAGCAGGCCCTACCGCTCCGGGGCCGCCGCCCAAGTCCCGGCAACGAGGCGGCCCAGTCCATCCTGCCCCCAAAAAGTTGCCGGCGTAACCCCAACTTGCTCGCCCCCTGAGCCCTACCCCCGGCAGAAGGCCTCACCGCCTTCTGGTTGCCGCCTCGGCCCCCAAGTCCTGCAAGAGGGGTTGCCAAGCCCAAAAGTTTCCTCTAGGGTCGTACGATTACGGGGTGTAGCGCAGCCTGGTAGCGCGCCTGCTTCGGGAGCAGGAGGTCGTGGGTTCGAGTCCCGCCACCCCGACCAAAAATCTGCCTTTCTAAGGCTTTTTGCAACAGTAGTTTAAGACCTGTTTTAGAATTTAGTTTGTTTTTATTCGGGTTGGTCATTCTCTGGTGGGGTGATTGACTTCAATGGGTTGCAGGTGCATTTTTGTTTTGTGCATGTGGCCAAGGGGCTCTCTCGGGAGCCCTGAGCGTCCGCACAATAACCTGAACCCCTTGTGGTCCAGACTTCACCACCCGAAACGATTTGAAGGCCTCGATAAAAGCCTTCGTGGGGGGCACTCCCGGTCGTATTTGAGGATGGCGGAGATAGGCCCTCAGCCGCTCTGTGCATCCCCTCCCGCTTCGGATCAAAACCAAAAAAAGTCCTATCCCCCCAAAAAAATGAATCTTGTCTTTGGAAATCAACTGTTTTAGATTGGCCGGAGATTCTAAAGAAAATGAATTTCAATTTTTTTTGGCTCCACAATGGCGTTTCAAATCAATTCCCCTGAGCTTTTGGACCGATTGGACCGGGAAACTGCCCGGCAATCAGACCTACGTACTTCGTTTGAAAATCTTGTTCTAGAGGAGCACCTGCCCTTGGAACGGGAGCAAAGTTATCTGGATTTTGTTCCTCCCGATGTGTCAGACTCTTGGGGGGCCCAGCACCAGGAGTACTTGGCAGAAAAAGTCCAACTGGCCAACACCAGCAGTACCCCGCCCGAGTGTTTCCTGTACCCGGCCAGCCCTTCGCCGGTCACCAAAGAGCTCATCAAAAACCAACACTTGGCTCGGCTGGAAAGCCTGGAGCCCCTGCACCGGCGGGGTGGGTACCGGGGCTCTCTAAATGACTTGGTACAATTTTTTGAGGACTACCTGAAGGACCGCAACGATCCGGTAAAAACCGAGCGGATGATGGCCCTTTTTGACAGCTGGAACCTGGAACTGGATGCCAGACCGGTGTTTTGTACCTTTTGGGGCGCTCTGCAAAATGACTTGGAGCAAGAGGATTGGGCCGACCGGTTACGAGACCGTTTGGGGCTTGCCCACTATTCGCCTGGAATCCTGAACCGGTCTATTCCCGTGGCCCTCTTCAGTTACCCGTTGAGGACTGTCTTAGATGAACATTCCGTTGGGGTTTTGGCGGCCTTGACTCCGCCAACCAGCCTGGACTCAAAGATCAGCAACAGCGGCTTTTTCCCGGCCCCAGCCGAAAATATTGGCAGAACCCTCAATTTGGGGGACAATGGGGGGATGCAGGCAGAGTTATTGCACCGAAAAATCTCCTTCAAGCCCTCGTTTCTCAGGCAAGTGGGCTGGATCAAACGGGAGAGCCTACGAACGGTGGAAACTGCCCGGCAGGACTACTTAAACCGCTTTGGCGATGAAATGAAGCACATTGAGGATTTGCGGAGGCGGCAGCTCGGGCAATGAACCAATCCTTTTGGGACCCCATTTTACGCCGGATCAACGAGCGGCTCCAAACCCCAGAGCAGGCGGAAGAGTTGGTATTGGACCTCTTGCGAGGGGCCTTTTCCTTCGGGGTTTTGGACCAGCTCCCTTTGTGGGAACGACTTGAGCCGGCAGTCCAACAGTTGTCCCCAGAAAACCGGCTCCGGCTGGACCAAGCCTTTTTCCCCAGCCTGGAAAACCTGCTTCCTTCTACCCGATACCGGGCCACCCAAAAAGCGGCCCTGTTGCGGGATGGGTTTTTGTGCCTACGGATGTTTGAGTTCCAGGACAGTTTGCAAAGGGCCAAACACAAATTGCCAGAGTGGCAACCTCTGTTGCGCCAAGCCTATGTCGGCCCCTCTCACGACCCGGAATTCGAGTTTCTCTTTGCCTTGACCCTGGCCCAGGAAAAACAGGAGCTCCTGCCCCTCTGGCGGCGGCTGTGCCGCTTGTCGGACCCCTGGCCCCACTTCCAGTACACCCGTATCGGCCTGCAGGGGTTGATGCTCCTGCCCCAGGAAGACGGAACCCCGTACCAAGACATTCCCCCGCAGCTGTATCCGGGACTGGTAGCGATGGCCAGGGCGATTGACGGTTTTGGGCAGGGTTCGGAGAAGGCAAAGTCCAGCTTTTGGCTCGGCTGTGTCGGATTGATGACCCAGGGTTTTCCTCGGTCGGAAGAGGATTGGACCAAACGGCTCTGGCCGCACCTTGGCCTGGACAAAAAAGAAGCGGAGACTGCGGTCCGTTGGTTGAGCCCTCGGCTGCCTGGGCTGGAGCAAAAAGTTAAAAAAGGAACCTACGGTAAAGGGGTTTTGTCACCCCCCGGGCCAGAAGAGACAAAACAAATAAAACGACAGATCCAAAGTAAAACCTGGAGCCCAGCTCTGGTCAAGAACTTTGCCCACAAACATCTCCAGTATGCCGCCTTGACCGGGGATGTTGATTATTTGGACCGGAGCTTTTGTAATTTGGCCGAAGACCTGATCCCCACAGACCCGGACTTGGCCATTGAACTGTTGGAAACGGCCAGAGAATGGGCTCCCTTTGACCCCTACGTTTGGTCGGAGTTGGCAAAGGCCAGGTTTGCCAAGCAAGAGGAGGTTGTGGCCTTGTCCCTGCTTTGGAAAGCCCGGCGCAGGTTTCCAGGCCAAGAGAGTTTTTCGAACCAATTGGGCCGCCACTTCCAGGACCGGTCACCACTGCTCGGGGAGTTGCTCTATCAGGAAGCAGTGCGCCTTTACCCGAACAATCATCACAACTTAAACGCTCTAGCCGACCTGAAACTCTCCCAAGGGCGACCGGCCCAGGCAGTTGAGCTGTTGGAACAAGGGCTGCGCTTGGCCGACCGAGCTAGGGAAGCGGCCCAGCAGCAAACCTCCGGGGAGTCACAAAAGAAAGAACAACGGCTATCCCGTGCCTTAGCGGTCAGTTATAACCTCCTGGGTAGAGCCAAAATCCAGCTGCAAGACTGGGCCGGAGCGGTCACCGCCTTGAAGCAGTCGTTGGATTGTTCGCCCGACGAGGCCTCGTACAAACAGTTGACCCATCTTTATCTGCAGCTGGCCCAGGAACCAGAGGCGAAGGAATGTTTTGACCAATGGCAGGCTTGGTCCAAGGGGGCCGGGAATTGGGAGGGGTTCAAACAAGGGCACAAACAAAGACACAAAAGCGAACAAATCCACCGGGAGCAGCCGGATTTGCAGGCGGCCTTGGGTGATCCAGCCTTATGCCGCCCCCTCTGGGAAGAGGTTCGGGCCCAAACCGAAGAAGGGCAACTCCAGTTGGTTGGTCTATTGCTGAGCTTTAGCGGCAGATTGGGAATTGCCTTGTCGCCGGAGCTCCAAACGGGAATGGCCCAGCTCTTGGAAAGCACCACAAAAAATGCCCCGGAACAACTAGCCACCCAGGTCCAATTGGGTCGCTTTTATTACCACCGGTCCAAGGAAGAGGCGCTGGACTTTTTTACCCGAAAGAAGTTGCAATACCAGAAGGTGATGGCCTTTGATCTGGAACAAGCCCGAATCCGGCGGGAGCTGGAGGGAAAGGTCATGAACCTCGGAGAGCTACGTAAGGACTACAGCCTCTTTGCCCTCCCCCTGAACCTTGAATATGTCTTGCAGGAGGTTTCGGCCATTGGTTCCCAGGCCCCCAGCCCAGAGCTGTTGGGATCCTTGCAAAAACTGTTTCACCTCGCCACGGATGCGGCAGAGCCGAACCTGTCCGATTCGCTGGCAGAACAGGAAAAATGGGCCCGTGAACTGCTCAAAGGCTGCCTCTTCAAGGAAACAGCCAAAGACATAAAGTTTACCCCCGGCAATTGGCAACCGGTCCAAAGGAACATTGAACAAAATTCTCAACTTTTGCGGCAAGTCCGAAACTACCTGGTAGAATCCGTCTTGTAACGGTCCAAGAATTCCCCTTTCCTGGGGCTTTCTCCCCCATGCCTCCTAGTACGCCAGTCATCTACATCGCCTTGGGGGTAACCCTGGATGAGCGGCTTTTGGCCTCTTGTTTCCGGCAACAACAAAACGAACGAAGACTGTTGCACAATAATTCCCCCCAAAAAAGTGCGGGGATACGGCTCAACTACATGATATACAATTGATATAAATACTTATCAAGGGGGGATCATGCCCAAGAAGCGCTTCCACACCGACCTCAGTTTTGCCGATGCCCTGATCCCCCTTCCGCTCGCAAGACTTTTTGCGGCCCAGTGGACGAGATGATCGATTCGATGCCCCCTGACTCCCTGCTCCAAGCAAGGCTTGGCAGGATGGAAAGAGCCGTAGGAGCCGAATCTTCCCCTCCCCTGCCGTTGTTCAAGGCGGTACTCTTTGCTCGCTGGCACCAGCTCAGCAAAAGGGGCCTTGAAGAGGCGCTGTACCACGATCTACGACTGATCCGCTTTTCCGGTTTCTCTATCACCAGTGCTAAACCAGATCCTTCAACTTTCAGCTGCTTCCGAAACGCCCTGGAATGAGAAAATCCCAGCGATTGGCTTGGACCAAGGTGGCCTCTTGCTTTTGCTGCTCCTCAGCGATTGATTCACCTACCAATTCAGACCGCTCAACAAAATCAAAAGCCTTTTGGGATTGTAGGGCCAAGGCGCTTTCCAGCCCTTTCAAAAACAAAGCGCTTTCTTCTCGGGTTCTTTGGGCCTCTTCAGCGGAAGCACTGGCCGGGATCACCCCCAGGACCACAAGCCGCGAATCCGGCTGAACCAGAGTTTCTGAAGCCAAAGATTCCATTTGCAGTTTAATGTTCGGAACTCGATCTGATATCTGGTTCTTTAAAAACTGCTCTGCTGAGGAGACACAAGCCGAAAGAACCGGTTCATCCCCACGGGGGTGGGGAACAGGGAGCCATGATCGTAGGCTGGAATCCGGCGGACGGTTCATCCCCACGGGGGTGGGGAACAGTGCCAATTGATGAGTACACCCTGGGCACCGAGCGGTTCATCCCCACGGGGGTGGGGAACAGCTAACCCAGCCCCGTTGGAGGTGGGGAAAGCGCGGTTCATCCCCACGGGGGTGGGGAACAGCGGTCCACCATGTTCTGGTAGGCCGCTTGGCCCGGTTCATCCCCACGGGGGTGGGGAACAGGGTCTGATTCCGGCGTTGCTTCTTCGAGTTGCCGGTTCATCCCCACGGGGGTGGGGAACAGTGGCCAGCCCCCTTCCCCGTGTCATGGAAAAGCGGTTCATCCCCACGGGGGTGGGGAACAGATGACAACGCCGGATTTGAATTTCGTACGGAGCGGTTCATCCCCACGGGGGTGGGGAACAGCATCATCACGCCAAAGCAGCTCTACCAAAGCCCGGTTCATCCCCACGGGGGTGGGGAACAGGGTGGTCATCGACCGTCGAAATAAGGGGCCACCGGTTCATCCCCACGGGGGTGGGGAACAGTGGCCGACCGGGTCTCCAAAAGCCTGAGCACTCGGTTCATCCCCACGGGGGTGGGGAACAGGGCCTTACCGGCTCCCCAGGACCACCCGGCCCCGGTTCATCCCCACGGGGGTGGGGAACAGGGGAACTCGGCTTGATCTTTTCGGGGCTCTGCGGGTTCATCCCCACGGGGGTGGGGAACAGCTCCAGCGCCGGTCGATTTTCAATCAAAACCCCGGTTCATCCCCACGGGGGTGGGGAACAGACCACGGCGGACCGAGAAAACAGGCCCAAGTCCGGTTCATCCCCACGGGGGTGGGGAACAGGACGGAGGTAAAAGAGGTATGGGAACCAAAGCCGGTTCATCCCCACGGGGGTGGGGAACAGATCCTACGCCCAGGTCATGCAAGAAGGCGGGCCGGTTCATCCCCACGGGGGTGGGGAACAGTTCATTGGGGTCGGGCTCCTTGTCCAAAAACTCGGTTCATCCCCACGGGGGTGGGGAACAGCAGACGGCGGCAGGTGGATCAACGAGTTTCGGCGGTTCATCCCCACGGGGGTGGGGAACAGTAGCCCTTTTTGAATATAGAAAATAATTTTTACGGTTCATCCCCACGGGGGTGGGGAACAGGGGGATACGGCTTTTCGTGGATAGGCATAACCCGGTTCATCCCCACGGGGGTGGGGAACAGAACATTGCGGGGACAGGGAAAAGTTAAACCAACGGTTCATCCCCACGGGGGTGGGGAACAGGAACCGCAGTATTTTCAAATCTAACGGGTTGCCGGTTCATCCCCACGGGGGTGGGGAACAGTTCGCCCGCCATTCGTTTTGGAGCCGGGCCAACGGTTCATCCCCACGGGGGTGGGGAACAGATTACTGATCGATAAGGTCAACTTTATGAGAGCGGTTCATCCCCACGGGGGTGGGGAACAGTGAACAGCTTCGGCGTTAAGACCCTCCCAGAACGGTTCATCCCCACGGGGGTGGGGAACAGTTTCGGCCCGTCTTTGACAAAAATTCGGCTATCGGTTCATCCCCACGGGGGTGGGGAACAGACCCTGTTTTCTGAGGCCTACACGGTGGAGCTCGGTTCATCCCCACGGGGGTGGGGAACAGCAACAAAAGGAACATATGTTCAAGCGGGAAGACGGTTCATCCCCACGGGGGTGGGGAACAGTTCAATGGCGCAGACGATGAACAACAGCCTAGCGGTTCATCCCCACGGGGGTGGGGAACAGCAGACGGCGGCAGGTGGATCAACGAGTTTCGGCGGTTCATCCCCACGGGGGTGGGGAACAGTTCTCGGGACAATGTGTTATTGCGCGGAAACGCGGTTCATCCCCACGGGGGTGGGGAACAGGGTATCGGTTGACTACCGAAGAACGGAAAGAACGGTTCATCCCCACGGGGGTGGGGAACAGAAACATATGTTTAGTTTGTCAAACATTTAGCCCGGTTCATCCCCACGGGGGTGGGGAACAGCTCGGAGCGCTTTTTGTCTGGTTAGGGTGTGTCGGTTCATCCCCACGGGGGTGGGGAACAGGTGAGAGCGCAACAATAGTTTCCTCCCAGGGGCGGTTCATCCCCACGGGGGTGGGGAACAGGATCATCTGGACGGAATCGTTGCCGCCATTAGCGGTTCATCCCCACGGGGGTGGGGAACAGTTACGAAGGGAGAGAAACAGGGCACGATGCCACGGTTCATCCCCACGGGGGTGGGGAACAGGAATAAGTGGCCTAAGTCTCTGATTTTTATGACGGTTCATCACCACGGGGGTGGGGAACAGCACCTGCCGGGCCTGGGAGACCTGCGTGCTCACGGTTCATCCCCACGGGGGTGGGGAACAGCGCATGAAACTCATTTATCCCGACAACGCCACCGGTTCATCCCCACGGGGGTGGGGAACAGTCATCGGTTTGATGCTCTTGCTCTCGTTCTCGCGGTTCATCCCCACGGGGGTGGGGAACAGCGATCTCGGCCCGGTATTGCTCCACTAACCGCCGGTTCATCCCCACGGGGGTGGGGAACAGGCGATAGCCCACGCCGCCAGTTTCGTCCCCATCGGTTCATCCCCACGGGGGTGGGGAACAGTCGGTAGCCCTGAGTTCAGCCCGGACGGACTTCGGTTCATCCCCACGGGGGTGGGGAACAGGTTAGGGTCGAAGCCCACGTAAACCGGATAGCCGGTTCATCCCCACGGGGGTGGGGAACAGTATCAATGCCAAGTTGATCATTCTCGGGGGTGCGGTTCATCCCCACGGGGGTGGGGAACAGCTCCAAGTCCTCCATGAAGGCCTCGGCCAGAGCGGTTCATCCCCACGGGGGTGGGGAACAGCGCCCCTTGGGGCTTGAGCACACGGGCGAGCTCGGTTCATCCCCACGGGGGTGGGGAACAGGGGTTTCAAAGGCAAAGAGCCGGTCGCCGAACCGGTTCATCCCCACGGGGGTGGGGAACAGACACGGCGGCCCACCCGTACATCCGGGTGGCCCGGTTCATCCCCACGGGGGTGGGGAACAGCTCCAACCCTGCCGTGGCAGCGCCAGGGCTGTCGGTTCATCCCCACGGGGGTGGGGAACAGTCAAACAGGTGGGCGAACCCCTCCCCAAAACCCGGTTCATCCCCACGGGGGTGGGGAACAGGCCAGGACCCCGAACCCAAACAGCGCCGAGGCCGGTTCATCCCCACGGGGGTGGGGAACAGGGATTTCCAGGTCAGGTAGCCCCAGGATCAAACGGTTCATCCCCACGGGGGTGGGGAACAGATCGCCAGGATGTCTTTGAGCGCCTTGATCAACGGTTCATCCCCACGGGGGTGGGGAACAGGCCGGAAGTTTTTTGTTGGCCGAAGATCAACATGGTTCATCCCCACGGGGGTGGGGAACAGTGATGAAGTCCGCCAAGAAAGCAGCGGTGATTCGGTTCATCCCCACGGGGGTGGGGAACAGACTGATTGGAATCTATTGGGATGTTTCGTTTTTTGGAGAAGGTTGGTGGGCACCAAAAGAACTGACCATTTGATTAAATAAAATCAACAGGTTGAATTGACAGGATGAAAGAGCGGAACAGATTGTTTTTTCTACCTTATTCTTTGGTAGGCGGAATTTCACCTTCCGGCAGGAAGGATATCAGAGGCATGCCGTCCAGATCAACCGGCTGCCGCCGATTTTTTCCCATTGTAATGAATTCATAACCCATTTCATTATTGGAACTCCAGGCCACCACGGCGTTGCCGTCTTCGAGCCCCACCTCCAGGTTGCGCAGGATCAACTCCCGTACCTTGACCGAATAGTCGGCGACATAAACCCCGGCCCGCACCTCCAACATCCAGACCGCCAACCGGCCCCGGAGGCGTGGCGGGGCCGATTCAACTACGATGACCAGCATCCCCGATCCCTCCCTTTTCCTCAAACGCAGGCAGCACCCCATCCTCGGGCAGGGCCGGGGGGCTGATCTCCCCGGCCTCCAAAATTTCTTCGATCAACGGAATCAATCGCTGCAACAGTTTGCTGGTCCGAAAAACGTCCCGGCAACGGAGCCTAACCTCTCGTTCTTCGTCGGCCCGTTCCTTGGAAGCGACCTCAAAGGCGATGGGGACCACGGTTTCAAACTTCAGGATGTCCGCCAGATCGTACACAAAAGACTTTGGCTTGCCGACATGCAAAAAGCCAATGGCCGGAGCGTATCCAGCCGCCAGAATGGCCGCCTCGCACAGGCCATAGAGGCAGGAGGTGGCAGAGCTCAGGCAGCGGTTGATCGGGTCGGCGGAGCCCCAGTCTTGGATGTCGTACTGCCGCCCCTTCCAGGGGACCTTGTGCCGACGGGCAAGTTGGACGTAAATCTCCTTGACCCGGGCTCCTTCGATCCCTCGTAGTTGTTCGATGCTCCGGCGCTCCGGGGGTTTTTCGCCGAACCGCAATTCAAACATCTTGCGAACTACCTTGAGCCGCAGGCCGGGGTCTAGGGCCAGTTGAGCTTGGTAGAGCAGCCGCTCGGCCTTGGCACCGCCGGGCTGGCCACTGGCATAGAGCCTAACCGCAGCCTCTCCCACCCAGACCAAGAGCGTGCCCACCTGGGCGGCCAGCTTAACGGCGGCGTGGGAGATCCGGGTTCCCGGCTCCAACATCAAACAAGCCAGACCACCCAAAGGGATCTGGGTGCGGATCCCGGTTTGGTCCACCACCACAAAACAGCCGTCCAGGACATCGATTTGGCCCTTTTCGATGAACAGGATCGAGGCCCGCTCCTTGAGCATCAAGGGCCCCAACTCCGGCAACAGGCTCATCTAGGGGCCACCATCAACAGCCCGCAGCCGAACCCCTTGGCCTTGCCGATCCCCGTAAAAAGGCATTGCTCAAACTTTTGGGGGTCGGTGACCGCCAGGGCCCCGTCAAAGTCAAAGTAGCTGTAACGGACCGGTTGCTTGGCCTTGCCGTAAAAAATCTCTTGTCGGTAGGCCAAGACCTTGCTGGCTTTGGCTTCCAGGTGAAAACCGTTGGCCTCCCCCTTTTGGGCCAACCAACCTAGACCCAGTTCCTGCTCCATCCTCCTCTGGGGGAAGGGCTCCCGCTCGGCTTCGGGCTTGGTTTCCTGTTCGGTTCGCCATTGGTGTTTTTTGTACATCAGGAGGTCTTCCCGCTTCCCTTGGGTTTTGGCCCGGTCCCGGTGGGGGGACTTGATGGTGACATTGGCCCGGAGGGAAAACTTGAGCATCGCCCCCGTCTCCAGTTTGGGGGCATAGGGTTTGACCGATAGCTCCCATAGGTCCCCTGCCCTTTGGGGAGGCCGCCGGGAAACTACAAAGTAACCGAAAGGCACCGGGCTGGCGGGGGTTTCAAAACGGTGGAAAAGAAAGTCCCGTTTGGCCTCCTTGTCTTCAGGAAAAAGGCTCCAAACCCACTGGTGGAGCTTGTAGCCGTCCTTGTGGCTAAATTGGGACAACTCTTTGGGACTGGCATCCTTGCGGACGCAGAGTTTACTAAAATACATCTCCATCATTCCTCCAAGGTTCTAGAACATAATGTCAGGGGTTCATACTGCCAGCGGTCTCGACTGACCAGGGCATCCCGGAAGCTCAGTCTTTGGGTGGGCTCAACTCGACAAGGCGTTCCTCGGTCCTCCCACAAAAGGGTTGCAGGCCCCAGGCCGGGGGGCACCAGCAAAGGGGCTGGGTAGGCCAAAAAGGCCTCCAAAAGCTCTTTTGCCTCCCCTAGCCAGGGATGAAAAGGTAGCGCAGGAGAACAGGCCTTGCGGCCCAGGTAGGGGGCAAAAACCGGTGCTTTTAGCCTCGCCGCCAGTTCCCCCAGGTCCACCGCCCCCTCCCCAGCCCGCCACAGGGCAACCCGGGCATAGGCATCGTTGAGGTATTGGCGGGTCGAGAGGATGGTGGAACGGTTGTTTTTTGGCCCGGAAAGCTCATCGGCCCGAGTCTGGGGGTTGAACTTTTTGTCCGCCGGGTCCACCTGGGAGGTGTGGTAGTCCTCCAGGAGCAGGCTTTGGTACTCCCTGCCCTCCAGGGGGCCAAACCGTTGGTGCCAATAGGCGGCAAAGCCCAGGGAGCGGTTGAGGGACTGCAGTTCCTCTTCTTGCCCCCGTTTGAGCCCCAGCGCCCCGGCCACCAGCCCCAAAACGGCGGACTTGGAGGGGTGGCGGTAGCTGTTGCGGGTTTCCCCTGGGGCCACATCGCCCCAGGAGGCAAAGGGGCCCGCCAGTTGGAAGATCAGGTACTCAGGCATGGTCCTCCCCCAAAAAGTCAGTGAGGCCTTTGAGATTGCCCTTGGGTCCCGCCTTGGGGTCGGCGGGGTTGAGGGGGTTGAAGGTGTATTGGCCCAAGAATTTTTGGTTGTATGCTTGGTCCAACTTGGCCTTGGTCTCCTCCAAGGCCTGGATGGCCTTGTCCAGTTTGGGCTCGGCCGGGGACAGGTAGGCCAGACTTAAGTTGCGAGGTTGGCAGGTCCCGACTTCCGCTAGGACGTAAAGCGCCAGGGAATGGTGGGCAAAGGAGTTGATCTTGCCGGTCGGGGAAACTTGGGTGACCGCCTCGGCCAGGGCCTGGACCGCTTTTTTTGCCAAGGCCTTGTCTCCGCCCAGGTTTTCGACCAGCAGGGTTTCGTTGATACAAAGGTAAAGGTAAAAAATCCCGGCGGCAAACTCGACTTCCCCCAGGTGTGCCGCCCCGGCATCCTCGTCCCCACGGTTGAGGTCATCCACGGCGGTAAAAAAATCGTCCTCGATTTTGACTTGGTGCACCGTGACGGCGTGGGCAACTTGGGTGGCTGCTTCCATGTTGAATCCGGGTTGCTCGGCAAACATACGGCCAAACATGGCTACATCCACCGCCTTGTGGTCCTTGCGCAACAGCTCCAGATCACTAGGTTCAGGCAAGGTCCCAGATGCGGCTACCTTGAGGGACAGCTCGCGGATCCCCTCTTCTTCCGCCGGGGAGAAGTGGGCCAATTGGGAGAGAGCCGTGGCCTTGTGTGGGTCTTTGTCCTTCTCCGCTTCCAGTTTGCCGAACACAGCGGCGATTTTCTGGGCCGCTTCCTTGGCCACTTTGGGGTCCAGCCCTTTTTCGACCATCAGGTCATAGGCGGTGCCCCCCATCCGTTTGGTTCTAGTACCGATGTGCCCTGCCATTGCTTCGGAGAACAGTTCGCTGGTCCGCCAAGCCCGCTTGAGGCTTTGGGAGGAGATGCGCAACCGAGGGGCCCCGCCGATCACCGCCGATTTGGGTTTGCCCAAGTCGTCTCGGTTGAGGTTCGAGGGAGGGTAGGAGGTCAAGAGGTGCAGTTGGATGAACTTACTCATTTGTTGTCCTTGTATGGTTGGTTAAAAAAAGGCCGGAAGTCCGGCCGGTTGGCGGTAACGGCAATCAGAAGGTAAAATAATCTTTGGCCCATTGGCGTTTGACCTTATCCCCCCAAAACCAGAGGCCCTGGGCCAAGTCTTCCAGGTTGGCCTTGTCGTCCAAAAGCCGGATCACCCGGATCAGGTCAAGCATCAGCTCCCCCCGCTCCTCAACTTTGAGCAGCCTTTGGAACCGGCCTTCCTTGACGATTTGGTTGTCCTCCCCTGGTACCCCGCCTTTGGGCTGGGCCATCAGCTTGGCCATGGTCAACCCGGAAACGGCGGTTTTGACATGGGCCCCCAGGGCGGCCAGGGCCATCACCGTCTCTTCACGGCCCCCTTGTTTGAGGCTGAAAAAACTCCGTTGGAGCCGGTAGTAGGCCGGTTCCAAGGCCACATCGGTCAGGCTGGCGCAGCGCCGCAGCCGGGCCTTGGCCCCCTTGTCTTCCTGCAACTCCTCCCACCAAGCTCGGTAGGCGGATTGGATTTCCTTGAAGTTATCGTTCATTTCTTTTTCTCCTTGGTGGCGGTTGCAAGTCCGAGGGCGACCTTCAGTTTTGATTTTTCGCCGGACAGGCTGAAGTCCAGGCTGTTTTTGGCCTGGTAAATCCGTTTAAAATTCAGTTGCTCCGGCGGCCCGGCTTCGGCCCAGAGGGCAAAAAAGGTTTGGGCCTGTTTCACCAAAATCTTGTGCCAATCTTGGGTCATCTCGAACAACCGGTTTGCATCATAGTCGGGCAGCGCTTGGGCCTGGGCGAGGAGCCGGTAAAAATCCGGCTCGGTTGCGTCCCAAAAATCCTTGTCGATAAAGCCGTGGGGGCCTTTGGGCGAGGCCCCCTCGCCAAATTGGGCCTCCTTGAGCTTGGAGCGCAGGAAAAAAATCGCCAGCCCGGCCCCTTCCAACCAGTCGGAAATCTGTTTGGTAAAGCTGTCCGGGTCTCTCCATCCGCAGGAATAAAGAGGCATTTTGGTCTCCTGCCAACCTCGAAGCTTCATGTTGTCAAAATCGTACCCAAAAGCCCAAAGCCGGACCTCAAGAGACTTACGGTTATGCAGTGCCTCATACACAACGTCCGCCGGTCTTTTGCTGTGGTCCGGCTTGCCGTAGGTCAGGTTCAACCAATGCCGGTACCCCAGCCCTCCCGGATTGGGATGTTCACAAAGGTAGTCGCCGGATTTTTTGTCCAAGTAATGGGGAGAAAAGGGGTGCCGCCAAAATCTGGTATAGTTCGCCCCATGCTTGAGGGTCCGGTATTTTTGCAGCAACGTTTCCCCCGGTTCGTTGCAAAGGCTGCAATGGCCCGAACGGGTGTCTTTGGAATCCAACCAAATCCGCCTGGGGGTGGCCCAAAACATCAGCAGCGGGTGGCCGTTTTGCCCGGTCACCTCCTCGGATTGGCTGGAGGTCCGGGTGGGGGATGTCCAAGGGAACCACTCTTTTTGGCCCTCCGGTCCTTCGTAGGGGCTCGGTTTCCCAAAGGCCTCCTGGGGCAGCAGGTTCAAACAGAGGTCCAACCAAAGGCTCGGGGATTGACCCTCTTGGGGTTGCAAGGACACCAGGGTGTTGAGGGGGCCTCCACCTCGCAGCCCGGTGCGGTACCCCGGCCCTCCCGCTGGGGCGTTGGTTTGGAGGTTAAACAGGGCGGCAGCGGTACAGGGGAGACAAAGGGCATAAGCCTCCCTCCGTTTGATGAAGTGGTCGGTGTTTTTTTTGCTGGCATTCTCCCCCGGTGTGTCGGGCAACAGGGCGGCAATCTCGTAGTCTTCCGCCTTTTGGGGCAGGTCAAAGTCCTGCATGAACCTCGGCCCCTCGCCCAACAGCTCGAAGTAGGGGGCCAAGGCGCTCAGTTTGGCCTTCAGTTCTTCGGGACGAGGTGGCTTGGCCCAGAGCCGTTCAAAGTCCCTGCGGGCCGGACAAAGGTTGAGGGTTTGGAAGAGCCCGACCAGAAACTGAAACAAGGACCCGTCAAAGTCCGGGCGGCCCGTGTTCAGGGCCACCACCGGGTTGGTTTCCAGGTGTTCCAAGACCTGCCAAGGGGCGATCCGGCTTAGGGTGCCGTCTTGTCGCCGGACTTGGATCCAAGGTTGCTCAATCAGGTTCATGTTTCCTCCAAGGGGGAAGTTTTCAGACGCTGCAACCCGAGTTTCGAGTCATAGGCCAAGGGAGCACCCAGTACTGGCCAGGGGCTCTGGGTCGTCTGGGGGTCTAGGGGCAAAAGGGTGCCATAACGTAGGGCCGGGTCGGAACCAAGGTCCGCCAGAGCCCGATCCGGCCCCGAGGGTTGCGGAGGCCGGAACTCACGGACCCAGGTTTTGGGGGCCGAAAGGCGGCTCAGTTCCCAAGGGGTGTCGGGGCCCCCGTAAGGGACCCAGCGGTCCCCCTCCCGGCGGGCCAAAAACAAGGTGGCCGAATCCTGCCCCAACCGGGTGGGGGCCTGTTCTTCAGCGTTCCATTGGTTGTTGGTCGCCTCATAACCTTGGGCAAAGTCGATCAGGTTGAGCCGGGCCACCGCCCGTTTGGCTTGGTCCTGCCCCTCCCGTTTGAGGCTGGCCCGCAGCAGGGGCTCGGGGATAAGGGCTTGGGCCGGGTCCGAATAAACCCCTTCGATCAATTCCCTGGCCTGTTCGGGCAGGACCATCTCCCCTTTTTGGGCCAAAAGTTCCGCCGTCAACCAAAGCTGCCCCGGGTGGTACAAAAAGGCGGCTCCCTGCCCCTCCAGCCAATCGCTCCCAATCTCCCCGCGGGGGTCGGGGGCATGGAGGCAAAAGGGCCGGGCCGGTCTTTGGTCCGAGCCCGCCTGAGGATTACCCCAACGGTCACGGACATGGCGGCCTTGGCGACCGGCCCGCTGGAGGATCAGGTCGATGGGGGCCAGATCAGAGATCATCAGGTCAAAGTCCAGGTCTAAGGACTGCTCCACCACCTGGGTGGCAATCAGGACCTTGCCCCGCCGCTGTTCCGCTGTGCCGGTTTTGCCAAAGGTTTCCAGCACCTGGGTTTCGATCCTCTGGCGGTCCACCTGGGCAAACCGGGCGTGGAACAACAGGAGGTCGTCCTCACCGACCTGGGGCAGCAGTTGGCGGTACGCCTCCTGCGCATCCTCCACCAGGTTGCGGATCCAGCACACACAAGCCCCTTCGCTCCGGGCCCCAAGCACCAGTTCCACCACTTGGTCCAACTCCGAGACCAAGATCACCTCCCGGCGGCGAGCCTCCGAGGTTGGCAAGGGAACCTCTTCCAACCCGCCCGGATTCCACTTCGTCGCCAAAGGGAACTCCAGGGCACCCAAGGCCGGGGCCGGTCCTCCCGCCCCTTGGGCAAAGGCCGCCACCAGCCCCGCCCGCATCCCCTGGGGCAAGGTGGCTGAAAGCAGGATGGCGCTGCCCCCAAGGTAGGCGTGCATCTCCAAGAGTTGTTTGAGGCAGGCCTGCATGTAGTCGTCATAAGCGTGGACCTCGTCCACCACCAGCACCTTGCCCCAAAGGCCAAAGAGCCGCAGGCTCTGGTGCTTGGCCAGGAGCACCGCCAGCAATGCTTGGTCCAGGGTGCCCACCCCCACTTCGGCCAAAAGCGCCGTTTTGTTGGAGTCCGCCAACCAAGAGGCGCAGGCTTGGCCGGAGGTTTCGCCCCCCCCGGCCTCGTCCCGGCGGTGTCCTTGGGGGCTCCAATGCAGCAGGGCTTGGGCAAACTCGGGGTTGAGGTGCTTTTGGCTGTGGGCCAAGACACAAGAGGGGCTGGCATCGGGACCAAAGAGTCGGTGAAACACCCGGTTCAGCCGGGGGTACATCCCGTTTGCGGTGGCCAATGTGGGCAGGCCGAAAAAAAATCCGTCGGCTCCCTGCTCGCCCATCAACCGGTGGCACAAAACCAAGGCGGCTTCAGTCTTGCCGCTGCCGGTCAGGTTTTCAAGGATCAACAGGTTGGCCCCTGGGGACAAGGAGACCCTTTCGGCCCAGGCTTGCATGGGGTTGGGGGCAAAGCCGAACAGCCCTTGGGTGCCCTGGCCTTTCGTTTTGGCGCTGTCGGTCAGGCCCGCCTGTTCTACCGCCCTTCGGGCCAGCAACCGGGCCCGCTGCCGGTAGTCCTCCAGGTCCACCCAGCCCGACTCGAAGGGGAAAAAATCGATGCTAGAGCCCAGCCAGTCGGCCAATTGCGTAAAACCAGCCCACCACCAGGACAGCTTTTGGAAGACCGAGGCAAAGGTTTCGGGCGGCAGGTCGCTGGGGGGAATCAGGGGACCGTCCCCAAGGTAAGCCGACTGGGCCCAACCGACGAACTCCAGGGCGGCCGTTTCGTCTTCCACCGAAAAAAAACGGCTCAATCCCTCCTGGCCGGTAGCCACCGGTTTCCCGTGGTGGGAAAAGCCGGTTGTCGCCCAGGCCTTGAGTACCAAGCCCAGGTCGTAGTCCAGCCCCTTGAGGTATTTGCCCTGCACCCGCTTTTCCCAAAGCAGGGTCCCCAGCAGGTCGTGCCGCTCGTTGTATCCCCAAGGGGAACGCTGCCCCCCAGCTGTTCTACCGCTTCGGGGGCGAGCCCTTGGAAGGTACCAGAGAACTTCCCCAGGTCATGGAGGGACAAAAAAAAGAGTGCCAGGGAAGTGAAGGGCTCGACCGTTGTGCCCAAACGGTCCGAGCAGGACCGGACCCAGCGGGGGTGTTCGGCCAGCAAGGCTTCGCCTACGGCGGCGACATCAACGAGGTGGTAAACCAACCGGTGAAACTTGTGTTCCGACGGTTGTGTGGAATTGGCTTTGCCCCAATAATGATAAAAGCTTTTCATTTCCATCCCATGACCAAAGTGACTCACCCCCCGCCGCCCTCGGGTGGGTACTGCATTTTACCGAATCCGGCCCGAGCCTACCAAAAGTCCCTGCAAGCTGCAAGAAATCTAATCGGATAGGCTCAGGTCCCTGAACGTTAACCGGGGGGTAAATCGACTGTGTTTTGTTTTTTGGCGCTAGGACCGGCAGCAGGACACAAAGCGGGAAGAGGTCTTTGCCCACCAACCCAAGGGGCCTGAAGCCCCGTTCCGCCCAAACCGCTCGGGAGGAGAAGGCAAGAAAACCTGCGGCAAAAATTTCTGCCCCACCCCAAAAGGAGCACTTGGGCCACCTCACCTCCCCTTCGCATCTGCCGACTCAACGTTTCTTGGGATATATAAACAAATATATAATTTATCCAGTAGGATACACGCCTGATGAAAGCACTCCCTTGAGTCTCAGTTTATGATTTAGTAGTTTGTTGCATCTTTATTTCTTACCTCCAAAGAAGGCTGATCAGATGAAGAAACGAAAGCAACATTACGTTTGGAAGCACTATTTGAGTGCATGGGCCGAGAACGGAATGATTTGGTGCTGCCGCAACGATAAAATTTTCAACTCGAACCTGACGGGGGTCGGCCAAGAACGTGATTTTTACCAGTTAAAACCTCTTTCGGAGAAAGACCTAGATAGTGTGGTCACGAGATTGACAATTCGATAAAATGCTGTCATGCCCCACTTATCAAACCTCTTAAGTGGGATGCCATGACTCTTCCAGCACAC
>Ga0208375_1000412_pt1 | contig 63479 bp, 89 predicted proteins | sample RifOxyD1_FD_184038 | JGI IMG/M metagenome (GOLD analysis project Ga0208375, IMG submission 184038) | Soil microbial communities from Rifle, Colorado - Rifle Oxygen_injection D1 (SPAdes) | ecosystem: Environmental > Terrestrial > Deep subsurface > Rock core/Sediment | place: Rifle, Colorado... | reverse complement strand
AGTTTGACAAATTCCATTTCTCTTTCTGTTGGTCCGTACGGTGCATTAGAGATCACAATATCATATTCTCCAATCGTTACATCGTTTAGAATTCTCTCTACAACTTTACCTTGTTCTATGATCACTTCCGGTTTGTTTACTTCTAAGTATTCTGGCTTGTCAAAATCATTTATAATTCTAAACACTCTCGGCATTGTCATAAACTTTTGAATATTCGGAATAATGTTCTCGCCAACCTGTAGGATGGCCTGATCTAAATTATCGTAAATATGTTGGATGAGTTGTACTGCTACGTCATTTTTGGCATTGAATAATTTTGCCGGTTCATTACTACCTTCGCTCAATCCTCTTACTGCTTTGGGTGTACCGGAAATGTATTCCAATAAATACTTGCTCTCTTCAGCATTTCTGAAAAGTTCTGGTGGTATTCGCGGGTATTCTTCTGGTTTAACTTTTTCCAAAAATCCGGTTTTAACTCTTTTGTAAGTGCCTATTTCTTTGTTGGTATAATCGTTCTCAAATCCATCAATAGCCCCCTCTTCAACCAAATAACCAACAGAAGAAAACCTTACAAGCATTTCTAAAAGAGTGCTGCGGGTTTTATTGTAGTCGCTTTGCGGATCTCTAAGTTCATCAATTACACTTTGAGTTTGTCTCATATCAGCATGGAAATCATAGCAAAATACCGGAGTAAACATAAAATTCTTACTTCTTATTGCATAGGGTTCATCAGCAACCTTAATATTCAACGCTGGTATTACTGTGGTTATCCATATTTGTTTCTTTGGTTTCCAACTTGGCTCACTTGCTTCTGGGTGCTTTGTCATTTGCTGTTGAATAAGTTCATTATCTTCGGTGTGTTTATCTTCTGAAAGAACATTATCCGTAATATCAATATTCTTATTTTCTGCGGGATCGTATAACATCATTCTCCGTGTGGTTCTTCTTTCGTGTAGTTCTAATGTTTTGAATTTCCCAGTGAAGGGGTCATACCACATTTCGTTTCTAAGAATGTCGCTTGACTGATCAGCAGTACCTACATTAAAAAATTGTTGTGCAGTGTTTAATAGCGTTCTTAAAGTAGTTGATAAAAACTTCTTTTTTTCTTCTGGAGTTTGTGCAGCAAAATAGTTGTCGCCTTGTCGGAGAATTTCTTGTAATAGCTTCTTGTCTTTCTGCCCGTACTGATTGATAATTTGATCTAATGATAAGTCGGGCGTAAATAGTACAAAACTACTTTTCCTTAGTGTAATATCAGAATAACCCATTTCAAACATTATTTGCATCGGGTTAATACTTTGGAGGTCCAACATACCCAAAGAATCATCTTCAAAACTCCAACAAGTTCTTAACCAACCGATTCTTGCAATAATAGCATCTATGAAAGCTCTTGTCCGATGATAGTCGAATTTTTGATTGTAAAGCAAACAATCCAACAGTTTGGATATTGTTGCTGCCATTTTGACATCACCCAGCGTTCTGCCCAAAGCAGTTATTTTCTTTCGATTGCCAGCTTCTAAACTACTCATGTGTTTTATCACATTTGAAAGTAAATTATAAGCAAAGGCAGTTCTTCCATTCTCTTCAAGTTCGGTCTTTATATCAGCATCCCATTGAGCAGAACTAACTATCATATTGTAGTTCTTATTCATTTCATCAAAGATCGGTTTATAGGTTGGTTGTACTTGGTTGTAAACTTGTATTACTTCAGCAACTTTGCTTGTGTCGAATATGTCAAATTTAAGTGCCATAATTTACCTCATTTAGCCATAATACTTTTCTTTTTGAGTTCTCGTTTTTTATCTAATTTCTTGCGCCAGATTGGGCGGGTATCTTCTTTAGGTTTTCTCGGTTGGTAAATACTCATAAGCGCATACTTGAAAGCATCGTAGGCGTGTGGTTTGTTCGGGCCAGTGTTCAGAAAGTCCATCCCATCTGGGTTTAACGGGTCATAAATCATTTCTGTGAGCTCTCTTATCAAAAACTTACATTCACTTGAAAAATATATTTTGCTTTTATCTTGGTTAATATGCAGATATTCTTTTACGGCTTCATTAACAACCGCTCTATAACCTTTCTTTTTGTCAAGACTTGTTTTATTGACAAGCACCATCGAAGGGGCTTTATCGCCCATCCTTTGTTTGAAGACTTCTCTAAAAATCGCTATCGGAGTTTTATCATAGCCCACATTTGAGATTTGCGAGATTTCCATATCAGTGTCATAAATTATTTCAAGTTTATATAATTCGTTTGAAAGGAGATAGTCGGCTATTGCGTTGGCTCTTTCGGCTGGAGTTTCAAAGTCGGCGAGATAGACCTCCCCACAAGTTACTACCGTCCCTTCATAATCACATTGGAGGACTTCTAATACCGTGGTGTTCCCATAATCTAGACCAGCTACAGAATTAAATTCTTTTTTGCGTTCATAGTTCTCTATCACATGATGTTTGCGTCTGAAATCGGAGAAAAACATTCCCTCAAATATATCCATATCCCCCAATAACTCTGCTTTCCTTTTGCTGTCCGGTAATTGATTCAAATTCTTTCCGTATTCGCTCTTCGTTATAAAGTATTGGAATCTATCTTCGCCACTCATTTTGTGAAAATCATCTAGAGATTTGCCCTCGGCATTAAGAGATTTTTGGCACCAATAAGCATTATCCCAACCAAATGTTTGTACAAATCCGAAATCTTTTGGATCTTCATTCTCTTGGTAAATTTTATCGTAGAAAACTCTTTTGTTATATGTATGCCCAATGTTCCCCGGATTAAAGCAAAGCAATGTTTTAGGTGTAATGTCTTTGTGAACTGAACGGTTGATTGTATAGAGAAACTCTATCTCGTCTTGTGTGAAAAGTTCTGATTGATCTACCATAACATCCGCGAACCCTCTTCCTTTTCTTTTTCTAAATTCCATTAATGTATCACCTGAGAGAAACCTTACGAAAGAACCACCAGAATTAGGCAATTTCAAAATCATAAATTGTTTGTTAAAATGTTGTTCTAAACCCGGATATTGTTCAAACATCGGGTTGATGTGAATATCAAACATATCTTGATAAACTTTCATAATAAATAATCCGCTAGTGCCTGGATACTTATAACGTCTCATTAACATTACGCTGTCTGCTGTATGACTTTTGGTGCCTCCGCGGCTTCCTCCCAATCCGATCCTCGTTGCCGTACCAAATTCATAAACATCATAAAGTTCGGCTTGTACCGGCTGGAAGTCTATCTTGATATTTAACGCATGTTCTTCCTTTTTCAAATTCTCTTCAATCCGTTGACAATAAGATTTACTTCGCCCTTATGTTCAACTTCTACTTTCTCAATAAACATCTGTCTGTGTTTACCGACACTATCAAGAGCGCCTTTCTTATCTACAATTTTTAATTTATGGACTGTGCCAATGCATTCTCTGTCTTTGCCCCTGCCTTCAAACAAGTTCTCAACTTCAACCCCGGCTATCGCAGCTCTCGTATCTTCATCTATTTCACTCATCTGTTTTAGCGTACCGTCTTCGTTCAATAATTTCTGCGGATCGAAATAAGCAATCCTTGCATATTCTTTTAGGATTCTCTCTGGTGTTATTCCAAGATTCTCATAAATATCCGACATTCTCAAATTGATGTATTTTCTAACATTTGCTAACAGTCTTGGACCGGATGCTTTTGCCGTCTCATAATCACAGTCATATATCTTTTGATAAGATTTTGTTGCGTTTATTGTTAAAATGTATTCTTCGCAGAAAGCTAATTGTTTGGGGTTAAGTTTAAGCCCAGCTAGGACTTTCTCTATTTCGGTTTGTTCTTTCCCTTCAGCAGATTTATTTTTTTCTTTTTTCTCTTCTGTTGCCATGATAATAAACTCTCTGCTATTTAATTTAACTGAAAATAATAAATTCTCTGAAATAAACTACTATGAAAAATTATTTAGGTGGGTTAAAATAATGTGGTCTGATCTTTTAGGTCTTTGATTCTTCTCTCTGCAATCTCAATGTAACTTTTATTTAATTCGCAACCAATATATTTTCTGCCAAGTCTCAAACAAACTTCTGCCGTTGTACCGCTTCCCATAAAAACATCAAGGACTATCTTGTATTGGTGTCATACCGGGACTATATCCCAAACTGATTGCGTAACTTCCACGAAGAATCAATCATAGCAATTTTGAATCTGTCTGGTATTCCAAGTAGACTCTTTTCATATCCTTTGGTGAACTTTGCATTACCATCAGTTGCACCATATTCTTGTGTAATCGTGTTTAGGTTTGTTGTCTCTGGTGTGTGCCCGCTTCTATTTCCACTACCGCCGTAAGAATCTCCTAAGTTTACCCAACAAGTCCCGGTAGATTTTAATACTCTCTTTATCTTGTCAAAAAGAAATACTAAGTGCTTCACATATAATCTGAAGTCCGGTTCTCCACCAAACTCACCCATCCAAGCATTACACTTTGAGCAAAATCCATGTACGGTGTTAATTCTTGCTTCCCCGCCAATATAGGGGTTTCTACCATTTAATTTGCTGCCTGTAATTCCTCTTTTATCAGTACGTTTTTCCATGCCCCATTCATGTTCACAGTCTTTAGACCCATCAAAGATTATTGGCTTTGTTGAATACGATCTTAAATTCCAGTAAGGAGGACTTGTAATAATCGCATCAATAGAATTATCAGGTAACTTATCTATGAACTCAAAACAATTTTCATTCTGTATGGTGTTTATGTATTTCTCTATCAATCTTTTCTCCTTAAAAAAAAGGAGAGTCAAACAAACCTCTCTTGGAGTTAATCAATTTTGTCTGAGTTTCTCCCAATGGTAGCTTTTACAATAAGGACAAGCACGCGGTTTTATGTTTGGACTTTTTGGTTTCCACTTCCAACCGCATTTTTGGCAAACGAATTGTATTATTTTATCTTTCATATTCTTGGATGTAATTTATAATAGATTCTGAAAATCCATCAACGTGCAACCATTTTCCATAACCAACTCCGTTCTGGTTAGAGGCAACGTTTATCATATATCCCCTGCCTTTAGAATCGGAAACTTTGTCGTGAGACTGTTCATCAGTTATTACAATCATTCGGTCATAAGTCCGGTTATCGTCAACGGTTTTAATTGCTTGCCCTAAATATGTCCCTGAATGTTGTTGCGATCCGACAATAGCATCTCTTAATGCAAATCCACGTCTTGGCGGGACTTGTATAACTTGATTTGAGAATGTTAGTATTTCTACTTCCTCGCAAATTTCCCTTAACAGCATTCCCAATCCACAAGCCGCGTCCAATCTTTTCAAATCAGACTTAGCAGAAATTGGGCCCCCCATCGAACCAGAAACATCAACTAAAAGGATTGTCTTGCCTAACATCTTCCCAAATCCGTCCAAGCACTTGAACATTGCTACTTCTAATTCCGGCTCAAGTTGAGAAGCATATCGAGCGGCAGAAATAAATCTGAACGGCAAAACTCTTTCTGTTTTCATTTTAGAAACAGATTCTTTAATCAAGGATTTTGAAACATTTGCTGACTCCATATTTCTAAGATTTCTTAATAGAGCCAACGCCCCAAGTTTGTTCTCTTTGAGTAATCGTTCCCAAACTTCTTTTTTATCTTTACCCGCAGAAAGTTGGACTTCCCAAGTATCCGGTATTTCCAAGGTTTGATCAACAATTTTTTTGAACAAGACTTCCTTTGGTGTTAATATATCTTTTGGAGTTAAGGAATTCCTATCGTTAGGTTTGGCGTGAGACAAAAACAAAGCATCTCTTAATCTAACCGAACCATCTCTATCATATTTAGCAAACTGATATTCATTGAACTTATTAAATGCTTTTGCTAAACCTTTTTTCACCTGTGCGGAAAGTGGTTGTCTTTTTTCTTCCCAATAGATTGCAAGGAATTCTGTTATTTCGTCCGGTCTTTGGATTACCTTTTCTAAAACATCAGCAACTGGATATTTTAATTTTGCCAATGTTCTCACAAGTAAAAGCGGAACGTGTCTTAATTTGAACTGTTCTCTTGCTTCTATTGCAATATTAGCAACTATTTCTGGTTTGACTTGTGTTACGGCTTCCTTAATTCTTTGTGCTATTGATTGACCGTCTTCGTAAAATGAATTTTCCCAAAGCATACAAGCCATAACAGAACGTCTTAATCTTTGTTCTGCATTAATGATTTTGGCTGGTGCGCCCTCGTGTGTTTTAAGATTGGATTTTTGTTTAGTGTTAATTGTCGCCATAAGATTCTCCTTAGGATTAGTTATAAAATAATGGGCGGAACAAGCGATAAGAGTATTTTCACCAAGAAGTAACTCTAATCTTCACCAGCCCAAATTAAATTTTAATGGAGAGGAATAAACGTCAACAGATTATTTTCACCGATTGGAGTATCTGTAAACTTCGCCATCTCCAAATTTATATTCGAGGGAACAAACGAAAAGACTCTTTTTTGACTTTTGCTCTACCAACTGAGCTACTATATACTTTCGTATAAAGGTTGGACTTGAACCAACGACACAAAGCCACTCGAAAAACATTCTATCAAATAACTGTTGTAATAATAATTATAATAATATAAAGACGCAAGTCCATTAACAATAAAAAAGAGGAAGAGCCCTTCAACAAACTCTCCCTCTTATAGTGTTTAATGATAAAACTACTCTTTTGTTTTTCTCAATAAGATTTTCCTCAGTTTGTTTTTTATTTAGTTATTTAGTTTTAGCGGGTACTAATCTAAGAGTGCCTATTTCTTATTTGCCCGCTTAAATTTATCCGGCATCATATCGCTCTTCATTAAGATCAACAGATTTGATTTTGTCTAATGTTCGCTTGTTGTGATCTTTCATTCTTTCTACCACAGCGTTATTTTCATCAATGATTTCTTTTGTCTCAACCTTAAAATGTGCCGGACGTACACCCTCAGAAGCTAATTCACTCACTAATTCTTTAATCGTTTGTGTGTTTAGTACCATTCTAAACGGCTTCGCTACTTGATTGTTCATAACTTCTCCTTTAGTTTTTCCCCAAAAGAGAGAATAACAATAACCGCTATAAATAATCCGGCAAATGTTATTTTGTAGAATAAATTACTTTTGTCTTCCATTGATTCTTTCTCTTTTGCGGTTCTCTAAATCTTCCTCTGCTTTTTTAATAAAGTAATCAGATATTTTTATTCTGTCCTAACCTTTCTTCTATCTTCACAAGCAGCACTTCTTTGAACTCAATGGCAATGGCTTTTGTACTTAACCATTTCAGCCTTTCTTCCCCAGGCAACAAAATAGAGTAGACTCTCTTGGCGATCTGACTTATCGCGGATGGTGACTTCCTCCCATATTTTTCGCCAATATCCTCCATTGTTGTTTTACCAGAAAGCATTTCTTTGGCGATTATTAAATCGTTCTGTGTGCATTTGTGCATTAGCTTCTTTCCTTATAAGATTAAGAGATGTTTCATACATACTTCCAGTTTTTAATCCCATTTAGTTTTGCGAAGGTTTCCCAGTTTTTCTTGACTCCTTTCAAAGTCTTAAAATCATCGAAGGATTGAAAATATAATTGGTTTTGGTTTTTGTTCTTAGAAACATATACAACCCAAGAAAAAGGTTTGTTCGCTCCATATTTACTCTTATCATCAATTCTCACTTCGCACTTACAATCTTTTATCGCTTTCATTTACTCTCTCCTTTTAATATTGGTTGTGGTGCAGAAGTAATTATATTCATTGCGTCTTCAAAGGTTTTAGCTGGATAACTTTTGGGATTATAAAAATATTCGGTTGCACAACTTTGCCGTTGTATTTTTAACAGTTCTCTCACTTCCTCTTTGGTGTATAGGTCTTTTAATATTTCAAGAGCATCAGGTAAATTGATAACCTCTATATCATCTTCATCAAGTAGTTGGACTGCCACATAACTTTTCTCTTTTAACTTTTCTTCTGTGTTGTTCATGGTTTACTCTTTAATTTAATATTGCCAAATTTATAAATATGTAGCCCGCCCCTTTTTGATGAATACCAATATGCCATATCGAAAATCTGTGGGATGGCACTTAATATATCTTCGTTACCACTCCATCCACCAGTAACTAATTTTAATGTTTTACCTTTTAGCTCAAATGTTCCGTAATCATTATTCCACACTGATTCTAATAACTCAATAAATCCTTTAACGTCTGTAACGCAATCATAATTTCTTATTTCTGTTAATTCTTCCTCTGCCGGATAGCCGTCTATATTCATATTCTATTTCTCCTCTGGTTTCTTAGCCAGTAATCCTTTGACAAATTCTGCAAATAGTTTTTGGTCTTCTGCTCGGTATCTTTTGAATCTTTCGTTTTGTTTGTATTTTATAAACAAAGTTATAGGTATTAATAACCACATACAACCTAATATAATCCAATCACTAATGTTCATTACTTACCTCGCTTAATATTAAATTTTTCTTCATCAAAACCATTCAAGTGTTCTTGTTTTGCCCTGTATATCTGTGCTTCATAAAAATCAATATCACTTCGCCTCTGTTGTTAGTTGTTTTAACTGTTGCTTAGTAAAGTCTAATTCATCAAGTCTTATTTTCGGATAGGTTTCATCATATCTAACAGTTTTCAAAAACACATTTATTTCTTCGGTGCGTTTATCACATATACTAATCGCATCGTTAATCCCTTTCTTGTATACTTCTTGAATGGAGGAAGAAAATGTTAGACCAAGACTTCTTTTAGATGATGCGCTTAAAAATACTTTGTCTTCAAAAACTACATATTCAAGATTTTCGAGAAGCATTTCAAATTCTGTTTTTTTCTTCTCAATCATTTCTTCTATCTCTTTCATTGATGTTCTCCTTTCTGATATTCTTCACGTTCTCTCTGTTGTTCTTGCTGTCTTCCTTCCTCATATTCTCGCTGTTTGCGTTCATACTCTTTAGGGTTTTTATCGTAAGCGTCTTGTCCACTTCTAATTCTCGAAATCATAGAAGGCGTTAATATTGTGTATGGTTTAGGAAAATCTGGTCGGCTCATCTTATTTCTCCTCTATATGTCTTTTACTAATACTGATTTTTCAAACTTTTCATTAATTAGATTTTCTCCATCAACATCATAACTGTATATTACGCCTCCAAAACTGTCCTCAGCTTCCTTAATCGCTGCATCTAAGGTATCTTCGACAGACATTACATGCCCATCATCTGTATTATGTAATGCCGGATAATCATAAACAACATATTTTTTCATTTTATTTCTTCATTATGAATTTTGATGGCATATTTAGCCATAAGAAACGATTTATAAATATTCTCAAATTCTTTTGTCCCTCTTTTTGTTTGAAATTCTCCAGTTCCAGAAAACCAGTTGTCCCATTCATCCACTAACAAAGATTTACATCCAATATTGATTATTTTTGTAGTTGGATTATAAAAAACTCTCCACTTACATTTACCAGTGACACAAGTTCCATTCTCCCAAGTTCCATCCTTCCAAGTTCCATTCTCCCAAATTCCATTCTCCCAAATTCCATTCTCCCAAATTCCATTCTCCCAAGTTCCATACTTCCAAGTTCCATACTTCCAAGTTCCATACTTCCAAGTTCCATACTTCCAAGTTCCATACTTCCAAGTTCCATTCTCCCAAATTCCATCCTTCCAAGTTCCATCCTTCCAAGTTCCATTCTCCCAAGTTCCATTCTCCCAAATTCCATTCTCCCAAATTCCATCCTTCCAAGTTCCATACTTCCAAGTTCCATTCTCCCAAATTCCATACTTCCAAGTTCCATTCTCCCAAATTCCATTCTCCCAAGTTCCATCCTTCCAAGTCACGCTGCCGTTTATTAATTCAATATCTTCGCCTGATACTCTAATGTTATCCGCTTTTATCCAAGCAGGACAATTTCCCAATTGGATTAAATCTTTTAATTTCATCTTATTTATCTCCTAATCTTTTTTCAAGCCATTCCATAAAGTCGTTGTCAAGTTTAGCTTCTTTGTGTGAATAAATCTTTTCTTCTTTCATAAAGAATCCATAGAATTTTTCGTTTGGATTTTCTCTGATGTATTTATTTGTTTTTGCTGTGTCAACTTCTCGTGTAAGGGCTGTTTTATATTTATCTAAAGTTGAATCCGCATAGCACTCTCTCTTATATTCTTTCCAGAGATCAATAAATTCTTGTTGCCAAGTCTTATTCATCTTAAGAATATTCGTTACGGGTTTACCTTCCCATATTGGGAAAAGATTAGCTGTGCCTATAGCTTTATAAGTAACCGGGTTAATAACTGCTTCTATTTGTTTGGGTGGATTTATTTTTTTCTCTAACCTCTCAAACTCTGTTTCTGGATTTGTTTGAAAGTGTTCATAATATTCTTCTCTCAGTTTTTCTTTTCGTAAACATTTTTTACAAATTCTACTCTTGACTTTATCATCATAGCTACAATGACCCCCATTGTGATATACTAAACAACCACGCCCAGCACCAGCCGTTGAAAATTCTCCCTCTTCCCAATCGTGATTACATTTTTCGTCGCCAACATTTAGAGTGTCTGTAATAATCCATTTAGTAGAGTCCTTCACATAGTATCCATCTTGTCTCTGTCCGAAATTATATTCTTGTGCATAACCAATACTTATAAATAAGAATAAAAATATTAGTGTTTTCATTTTAATTCCTCAAATATTTTTTGATTTTCTATCACCCAGTCTGAATGCTCAAGTCGCCACTCTCTCCAGCTTTCATCGGTGAGCTTATGTTTAATCCATTCAGCAATATCCGGCTTGGGCTCAAATGGTCCTTTGTTTTTATTACACTTTTCGCATAACATTATTCCCTTAGAACTATATTCCTGATGTTCACTGCAAAAGAATAATCCACAACCCCATTCTCCACCATAAGCATCGCCCCCGCAAACGTATGATAACCCTCTATCTATTTTCTTGTCACATCCTGGATAATCACAAATCGCTGGTACTCCGTAACCTATGTCTCTATTCCAATTATTGTCGTATCCTATTGACCAACTCATTTTATAATCCTTTTATCGTTGGTAATTGACGTATTCTAAGTCTTTCTGGAAATAAATTTACATCCTCAATCACATTGTTCTTTTCGTCTCGGATTTGTTTTATCCAAACGGGTATATTCATCGCCCTATAAATGCCAGCTAAACCAACTGCCCATTCATTATTAAAAAATCTGCGATTATGTCCGCCTTCACATCCTATGACTATCCAGTTTACTATTGGATTGGAATTAATTTCTTCTAACATCGGCTCGATGCTTAACCACTTTATCATCGCATCAATTTCTAACAGATTATCAATTCCAGCATCTAAATCTTTTTGTGTTGAAGCAGAAAAACCAAACCAGACGTTACCCCAATCAGTTGATCTATGTTTTTTGTGCATCCATTCGTAAAATTCTTTTGCCCTTTTTGTCCTCTTGGTTAATATCATAAAAACGTGCTGTGGATAATTTATAAGTTGATTAAATATCACATCATAGACTTGTTCTATAATTTCAAATGATAATGATTCGTGGAATAGATCACTCATAGAATTAACAAATATCCGCATTGGTTTTTTAGAGTTTAATTTTTTATCGTTTAATCTTTCGGGGTGGAACTGAACATCTGCGAATTTCCGGTCTTTCCAAAATCTATTAGCGATCCTCTCCGCATAACAAAACTTGCATCCTTGAGCAATCTTAGTACATCCAGTTATTGGGTTCCAAGAAAAATCACACCAATTTATGTTTGTCTTATTCATAAATTTCCCCTTCATCGAATAAACTGTCCAACTCATTCAGCATTTTATAATACCGTACTACTAAATAAGCTAGAGCTATTGCGAATAGTATCTTTTTCATTTATCTACCTCTAATTGTTTCAACTTCATTTACTTTATCCCTAATCTTTGTTTTTCTTCTTGAATCTTTGTGAGGTATTTTTCGTTAAGTTCCTCTAGTTCGTCATAACTGTATTTCTTAGTTTGATTTCTTCTTATGTTGAGTTCATCAAAATTCTCTTGACTTATTTTTTCTACCAGATGAATTTGATAATTGGCTAAATTTCCGTGTAGTCTTCTGTTGCAGTGAGCACATCCACCATTTACATTTTGTTCATCGAGCTCTACTGATTGATATAAATTTGCAAGCCAATAATGAGATGCTACAAAGTTTTTCCAGTCTGTGCTTGTATTTAATATCCACAGCTTACCACAAGCAATACACTTTGCAATAAGTTCACCGGAGGCAGACTTTATAACGTCTCTTAGTTGAATATACTTTCGGAAGTTTATCCCTACTCTTTTGTATAGTGAAGTTCGATTGTTTTTCGTTTCTTGTTCTCCTTTGGCTTAAAATATTGTTTTCTTCTTTCTCATTCCCCACCCGTCATTGATTTAATCCATTGTTGATGTACTTCGGTCATTGTGGATAATTTTTCCAAGACAAGATATTCGTCAAAATCACATTCGCTAATTTCGTCCCATTCGTCTCCGTCTTCGGTTTGCCACGATAAATAATAAAAACGAGTTTCTTCTTCCTCCACCGTTGCATCTTCCGGCGGTTCGCCTTGTTCCCAACTAAACCGCCATAGTTCATAATTACCGTTATGCCTTGTCAAAAACACACAAGCATAATCCGGTTTTTCTTTTTGCCATTTCAGTTCTTCGGTCATACTATTCCCTCAATTAGCTTTATCATACCAGTCAACTGTAAATACTTTTTCTGTAATATTCCTTCATCTTTCTCTCTCGTTCCTTTTTCTTTGCTAAGTATCATTTTATTTCTCCTTTTTTTGTTTCTAAAATTGCCTCAAACTTCTTTCTGCGTTTTTCTCTTTCTTGTAGGGATAATTTCTTGATAAGTTTTTTATTAACTCCGAGATTATTAAAATCTGGGGGTTGTTTCATAGACTTTACCAAATCAGATAATGATAAATTTTCTGTCTCTCCACTCTCTATTTCTTCCGATGGGTTTAGTTCTTCTTTTGTTGCAAGTCTTATTGGCGGTTTCCAAAGTTCTAATTTATACTTGGTTGCATCTTCCCTCTTACACCATCGTTCTTCACCATAATGAATTATTCTTACAAAGCTCTGTAAATATTTTCCGCGATATTCCGGCGAGGCATTCCTTACGTTGTCAAGCAGTTCTTCCCAAGTATAAGCATCAATGAATTTATCGTAACTCAAAATATCCGCATGAGAGGGTTTAGGATATACGCAAGTTGTTATCATTACTTCAACAGCATCTATAAATCTTTGATCAGTAAATCCATTTTCCTCAATCATATAATCAAGAACATCATACCATCCATTAGGCAGTTCGGGTTTGGATGCTTTTATTATTTTCTTACCTTTCGCTAAACACTCGGTTGTAACTTCACCCTTGCCGTAAATACTTAGTTTATTAGAAACCTTTTCTAAGTAATCGTTCTGCTGATTGTTTTGCAAGGTAGTCGTCTGTTGCACCGGGAGATTTTTGTTTTCCATTTTTTACCTCGAATAATCCCTCCCAACCATTTTGGATTGATTGATTAATGGTTGCGATTGGATCTGTTTGTTTTTGTAAAAACTTAAATTGTAATTTTATGCTCTTAGGGGTTAGTGTTTTTCTTTTCTCTTTTCTGTATTCTGTCCACTCATTCCATGTCTGGATAAAATTAGAAATACTTTTTAATGTTTCCGGTATAATAATTTCCTTTACTCTACTTTCCTTTCCTTTCCTTTGTGTACTTTTGCTAACATTATCTTCGTTTTGTGGTATTTCTGTTGACATTAATATCTTTGACAAGTCATTTATGTTATCATTAATCTCTTTTTTGGTCGCTGGTTGGGTGTCTCTACGGTTATAAACAGTGTCTAAATTACCAATAAAATTTTCACTATATAAGATTTTCTCTTTCCATAAATCAGGATCAATCGCATTTAACCCCGCCAATAAATCTAAAATTTCTATTGCTTTTTCTTCTATAACTCTGGTCTTAGCTAACAAGAAATTAAAGTTGTAAGTGTCTCTACAATCAAAAAAATGTTTGGGAGATTTACCAAGTATTTCTAATAACTTAAACCAAAAAGAATATCCATCGTTGCCAAATTTCGATTCAAGAATGAAAATAGTTTTACCGTCATTGACATAATGAGGGAAGTAATCTACTACCATTTTTTGTTTTCTTGCCATTAGTTTGTGCCTATAAGCTTTTCTTTTAATGGCATTCTAAAAGTTCCCATCTGCAACCTGAAAACACGTTAATCCCATTGATCGCCAAAGTTCCACAACTTGATTTCTGTCGTCTAAAATTAGGATAGGGCTATATCTATTTTTAATAAAAAAATCAAACATTTCTTTCTTAACAACACAATCTCTCCTAACATCACCTTCTTTTCTCATATACAACTTTCTATAAAAAACATCATTTTTCGCCAACCATTCTTCTGTAACAATTTGGAATTTATCAGACCGACCAGATAAAATAATTAGATTGTCGGTTAAATTCTGTAAAATCAAAGCGACCGTTTTATTAAGAATATCGTTTTCAAAATCTCTTTCATAAGGATTTTTATCCCCGAACAAGGCAAGCGTCCCGTCAAGATCACAGATAATACAATTTTGCAGTTCCAGTTTAGGACAATATTGCTCTACTTTCGGTTTTAGATAATCATTATACATTTTCAGAATAACATCTTTGCCAACAGAATTGGAACGTCTCAAATCTCTTTTGATACACTCATCCAAATCACAATCAAATCTATTCACACGAACCCAATCTTTGTTTTGTGAGCAGAATTCTCTTGCCCATGTTGTTTTACCACTTCCGGGCAACCCTTTAAGAAATAAAACTTTCATATATCCTCTACGATTATTTCTTTGAAATATTTGTTTGATTTTGGTTTTATGAGTTTCCAAATATTTTCAGTTATAAGTCGTTCTTTACCGTCTAACATGGGGAATAAAATAGATTGATATTGTTTTGCTTTCTCGATAATTATTATGGCAGCGTCTTTCCGTGATAATTCTCTTAACATATTTTCATTAAGAATATTTAAGCATTCATCAAAAATCTTATTATAATTGCCATATAAATTATCTGCAATTCCCTGAACCCATTTTTCAAATTCTTCCGGTACTTGTTTTATTAATTCATCTTCATCTTTGCCGTCTCTTAGAAATTCCCAAATAGTTTTTTCGTTAAGTCCTGTTATCAATTTGTGCAATCTAAAATACTCAGCAAACTTCACTTTAACCCTAAAATTATTGTCCCATCTCAGAACAAATCCTTCTTCGTTATTCAGGTTAAGATCAAGCAACTGTTGGATTGTGTCCTCACTCCATTCCGCTTTATATTCGTCAACTACTTTGATAAAATCAAACGATCTCCAATAATCGAGATTACATTCTCTACCATCCCAATTTATAATAACGGCTAAAAGTGTTAATCTTTCTTCGGGATATAAAATTACAATTCTATTGGATGGACTTGTATATTCAAATAAATAAGTGAATCCTTCATCAGATTTAATTTTTTCTATTAGCGGGTAATTTGCTAATAAAATTTTTCTTGCAATTTGTGATTGTTCCGAAACAAAACTTCCTCTTGTTGAAACAATCAAATCGTTATTATACCAAGTTACAATAATTAAACTACCATCAAGTTTTTTATAAATCTTAGGCGTTCTATTAGGCAAAGATTCTTCAATCTCTCCATAGTTAAAAAACTTTTCAAATGGTCGTGCAACAATTTCATTGTTAATATCTAAAATTAAGCCCCTACAAGTTTTTGTGACCTTATCCCACTTCTTAGAGAAAACACATTCTGGTGTATAGTTGTAAATAAATAGGTCTAAAGAAGGATGTTTTTGTTTCGTAATTAATTTGTTGTCCAGATATTCCTGCAATGTTTTATTATCAATCATGGTGTGCCTGTATAAAATAAACCCATGCCTCTACGACTATCGCTAAATAGTTGTCGGCAACCATAGAATGGAATTGCTTTTACAAAGGCATGGGAAAGTATGTTCGTTTTTATCATTGATGTTACCTAAACTTATTTAGCGATACTACATTCTACAAAAAAGAAACTTAACAATCAACAACTATTTTTCATCCGCTATACTTCTTTTACCAGACTTCTTACTTCATCAATTATTTTTTCTTGTCCTTCAGTAACGTATTTATTAGTCAGAACAAACTTGAATGAACTTATTTTTGCCAATACCTTTATTGCAAAGGCAAATCTTATATACCAAACCTGATCACAGATTGTTTTATAAAGCAACTGTAAATCATTCTTCATTTCTTTGTTGATGCTTTTACCTACTTTTCTGCTAAACTTGTGAATTGCTTTCTGAACCTTTACGTCCGGACTAGTTCTTGCTGCACCAGTGAGATCATTAACGTAATTATTAAATATTGTAAACTTTTGCTCTTTTGCTTTGATTAATACTTTACCATCAAAAATAAACCGTACTATTATTCCGTTATCCGCAACCGCTTCATAAAGAGAATCATAATTTGTTTTTATTTCTTCTTTTGTGGTTCTCCGGATTAGTTTTGCTTTTTTGTTATTCATGTTTTTATGTTTGCTATCATGTTCATAAATTTTGCACAATTTTGTTTATCTCTAAAAAATGCTTCTGCATTATAATTCAAGATGAATTTTAATTTTTCTTGTCTCATTTTTTCAAGGGTGCTCTCTGGTGCGATTTTCCAGAACAAATCAATGCTAATGTTTATTCTGTACTCTAATTCATTATTATCTTTCTCTATTGAATCTACTATTTTGTTTGTTTCTTCTGTCATAAGAATAATGTTTCCTTATTTGCTGAAATCATACCGTCATTTTCTACCACAAGATGAGCAGACTTTAATTGTGTCTTATATGTACTATAGGTATTCGGATGTTCGATGCGCGCTTCTTGCATCAAAGATTCGTGTGTGATTGCCTTACCGTCTAGAGTTACTAAAAACCTCAACATTCTTCTTGCACCATCTTTGAAGTGAGGCAACCATAACGCCAATACTTCTTCTGTTGTTTCTGCACTCGGAGTATCGCCAGAATATTTTATCCCTTCTTCAGTAGGGTAGAATAAACCGCTACCACTATTTAGAAACAACAACCCCACGCTAATTAATTGAGTTTTATAAGTGCTAAAAGTATTAACGTGCTTTATCCCGGCTTGTGTTTTCATTTGAGAACCAGTTATTCCAAGAGGATTCCACTTTACAGCAGCAGCCAACATTCTTTTAGCCCCGTCTTTAAGTTTTATTTCTCCATCACGGATTGTTGTTTTACAAGGAGATTGATTAAATTTTTCCTTAATTATTATCTTCCCTATAACAGAATTATCAGTGTTTGGAGTTGTAGCCATTTTGAAAAATTCATTTTGTGTGTTTACTACAATTATAGGAATATCTATTTCTGAAAAATCTATTTTATCCACATAAGATTTTACTGTTTTCAAAGTCTTTTGGAATGTGAGTTTAATAGTTTCATTCGTTTGTAACAACTGTTTCCGTAATTGGATGATCTCTTTATCCTGTCCTTTTATTGTTTCCTTCAGATTATTGACTAAGAGCATATCAGGACTAACAACATTTTTAATACTCTGATTCCTTTCAAGTTCCCGGATTTTCCTTTTCAGTATCTCTGGATCGTTCTCTTTTGTTTTCTCAATAGTTGCTTTGATCTGCTGACTTAATTTTTCTATATCAACTTGTTTAAGGGACGGATTATTAATTTGTTTTTCCCCGGCTTTCGGAGTTGCGGAAGAATTAAATGTATCACGTTCTCTAATGTTGATTCGTTTGAATACTTCTAACCAAGCAGGTGAATAAATCCACGCCTCACTTCTTTTTAATGAAGCGAGAGAAGACATTAAAGTTTTTCTTTCCTCATCACTACCATTCCGTTTTACCCATTCTTCAATAGCATCTTGATCTTGCGGAGAAGTAGTTTGTAGAACGATTAAACACTCTGTTTGAGTAAGTACGTTTTTATTTATAACTGCTGGACGTTGAGTAATTAATGTAATACCGATACCACGTATTCCACCCCTTCTTACCAACACTTCAAACGCACCCAACATTCTTTGTTGCCCGGGCATAGGTCTTTGTGGTGCAAAAGCATCAGCTTCGTCAATAAAAAGGTGCATTACTTCACGATTTTTTTCTTTTATTCGATAAAGTCTTTCAGCAAAATCTGTTGCAAATCTATCTTGTGCTGCATTACTTTCAAATTGAGATATATCTATTACATAAAAAGAAGGATAAGTTGCTACTTGTTCGGCTATTACTTTCCCGGCAGTCGGTTCCAAAGGAATACCATGTTCGCCACCAATGACATAAACAGGCAAACCACCTTCGGACCGACCATCTTTACCGGAACGTAATCCCCACCATGCACCAGTAGGATCTAAAACAACAAATGGAAGTTTCGCTTTTACCATTTCCTCGGCCATAACTGAAGCGGTATATGTTTTCCCCACCCTTCGTTTAGCTAATATTGAAAAGGTTTGTGTAACTGCATCAATCGGTAAACTAAAATCTTTTGAAATATTAAGTTTCATATTCTTCCCTTAATAAGAGCAAGAGACTTGATGCGATCTCATCTCTCGCTTGGAGTGTGTCCAACTAAGGACTTGTTTTTAATTTATCTTCAGTCTCATAGAACTGACAATCAATAGCTTTGCTCACATAATAATCTTCCATTTTCTTTGTGGTAACACAATACTCTTTTCTTACGGTCCAGTCTTCTTTGTTCTTACACTCTATCAGAAAGAAATAACTCATAGGATGATTGAATGTTAGATATAACACCGGCTTGATGAACTTCTTGTCATACGTTTGTTTCCGATCAACAATGATCCCGTTCCGAAAATCCTTTGCCTCACAAAAATATGCGAAGGCGTTTGCACTCGATAATCTTTTTACTTCCACAACTGCATTAGAACCACCGGGCTTAAAAATAATAATATCTCCAAAGTCCGAATTGCTTTCTATATCTTCTAATGTTTTTGCTTGAGGTTTTATAAATTGGACATAAACCAAATATCCGGAAGCAGTGAAGATCTCGGCGGCTTTCAACTCCGATTCTCTCGATAAAAGAATATCGTTTTGGACGGCAATATGTGTTTCTTCATTATTCATTTATAATATTATTTAGATTAGCGAATTCGCCAAATAACTCTGCTGCCTTTAGTTCGGATTTTAATGAACCGGAAATATCATTTTGTACTTTGTCGTGTTCGGTCATGCTATTTTATAAATTTTTAGTGTTTCAGAATTTCTATTACTATTCATTAAATCCAATGGACTCTTGTAATTCTTAATCTGCTTTTGAGAAATGTGAGTGTACAATATTAAATTGCCCCCCTTTCTTGTCTCTGAGGAAAATTCAAACAAGCAAATTCACCGAAATATTTTCTTGCCGCTGCATCGTAAATTTTTGCTGCGACTATTTCGTTATCATAAGTGCCCAAACTTATTAATCTTCCATCAACCCTTATTCTTGTTCTATACTTATACATATAATCGTTTCTTTTTGTTACACCTTTATATGGACTTGTGTTCTTATGATAAAGTCCATTATGGACAGGTTTTTTACTGTTTCTTGCGTTCTGGGTATGAGTTGCTTTTCTAAAATTAGATTTTCTGTTGTCTAGTTTATTCCCATTCCTATGATCTGTATTTTCGCTATCAAATAAAAAGTTATGCAATCTGACCAACGATCCGTTTATAGATAAGACAACATAACCACCATTAATTGATAGAGAATAATCTTTAATTTTTTTATAATCGCCTAAATCAATAATCGTTGTGAATTTACCATAATGTTTAGAATTTGCTCTTCCATAATTGCACAACGGAATTTTCACGGTTTTATTTTTGTAATTAAAAGTTGGTTTTAGAGGAATTCTATTTTTGCCGGTAATTTCTTTCTCTTTTTTTCTATATGCCCTTATTGCTTGTTCCATAGTATCAAAAAGACCACAATAATATCGTTTCCTTTTATGTTGATAAGTTGCTTGGAATTTCCCATTTGTTACGTATATACCCCGATGTCTTCGTTTATGTTTTGATAACCAATCATACCGTAATTTATTAGCCTTATTTTTTGCTCTTAGATTAATGCTCAATATTCTTTTGGGATTTTTGATTGCCCAATCTCTGCATCTTTTATTGTGGCAAATTTTACAAACTCCCATCCTCGGATAAAACTCGTCTTCTTTTTTCTCGATTAAACAAATTCGACATATTTTCATTATAACATTCCAATAAAAAATGCCCCGCAAAATAAGTGCTTATGAATCGTACCTTTAGGGCAAGATTCCTTATCTTTTGGGGCAAATAATAAAAATATTGTTAAGATACGTTTCATAAGCTAACTAAAAATAAGAATATTGTGATTAATAACCAATTTTTTTACCAAGTTCCGCCGGATGTTTCTTATTATGGAATAGAATAAATTGCAAACAAAAACTCCAGTAAGTATTTTCTGTCTTTGTAGCAAAGTGGTTTAATCTGCAAACCGATCTGAAATCATCTTCTAACATATAATTCCCGTTTATGTTTGTTCATAAATATTATCAAGAATAAATTCTATATAAGAGATAGTTATGCTTATTGCGGGCTTGCGTTCTAAATACCCATTTGCCAAGCATTATTTCTCGCTAGTTCGTCTGAGGAATAATCACCACGTCTGATTTCTTGTGATTCTCCATAATCTTCTATATCCATTAATGCTATTGAATTCTTGTTTTTTTTGCAATATGTTCCCTCGTGTAATTCCATACCTTTTTTTGTTAGGGTTCGATGTCCACAAAAAGAACACTTATAAATTTTTCCTGTTATGACTTCCATTTATCTTCTCCTTCTCCGCCCGCAAAAGCATAACAAGTTTTTGCACTTGACCGCGAATAGCGAGGCGATTGTTAATTTAATGTTTAGTATTTTGTTTAATATTTTCATTCATTTATCTTCCGATGCGGCAAGTGAAAAACCACGCCGTTAGTTTGACTTTGTGGCTTTCTCCACTTCTAATATCAAATATTTCCCTTGCACTCCCATCAATTCCGCATATAGGTTGTGTTTGTCAATGTTAAATACTGTATCGTAATCAGTTACACTTGTATATTCGCTATACTCATAATAACTTGTTTCGTATTCCGCCTCTAATACTCCCATAATTTTCTTTAACGTATTCTTTTTTACATTCTCATCTTCTTCTCTTTTCTCTGCAACCCAATATCTAACAGTTATTTTTTTACCATAATTATATACAAACTCTTTCAATCTGGTTATCAAGTCAACTTTATAGCCGTCCTCTTGTATTAAGTCTATTCCGCTAAAGTTGTCCATCATATAACCCGTTGCTACTATCCCTTTTAATATTATTTTCTCTTCCAATTTATTATCTCCTGTGTCCGCCACAAAGCAAACTAACTACGCAATCAAGAACGACAAAAGTATTCGTTCCAATTTTTGTAGTTATTATGTTATTAAATTTGTTCATTAATTAAATTTTCCTTCTTACTCTTTTGCGTCTTATCGCTGATCTGTTATGTTGACAAATTGCTATGTAACCATATTTGCATAATAATTGCGTGTAATTGAACTTTGTTGCATTCTGCGAAGCCATCTCTTTCAAAAAAATCCTTACTATCTGTTACTGTAACAATTTTATTAAAAGCAATTTCTATATAATCCTCTGTAATTTCCGCAATTTGCACCTTAACTTGCGGCTCAAACTGACTGCTCTTGTCAAGTTCTTTTTTAATGTCACCTAATGTCCTACACGTCCCTAAACTTAAATCGGGTTCAAAATGCTCTATGTTCGCAATCCACTTTTTAATTTTCTCAACGTCCATCTTATTATTTCCTTTCTTTTATTTCCGCAGCAGTTTAGCCGCCACTCCGTTATATTTATTTGGCGGCTTTTATATACCAATTAAATACCCAACACAATGCACAAAACCATCCTGCTGTTGCCGCCCAATTTCCTTGCATAGCGTTTATTGTAATATTTACTATAAAAAATATTCCGTTAAGGACTGCTAATGTTTCCATTCTGTTTCTCCTTTAATGTCCGCCGCCAAAAAATATAACTATTGCCTCAAATCCGAATTGCTTTCGCAATTCTTGATTTGAGTTTGGTCGGCTATTTTTAGTTAATAAATTATTTATCATTGTTTTTCTAAGTCCGCAATCGGTTTAGGCAAAGAACCGTTATATTTATTTGGCGGCTGGCTTTACTTCTGCAATCTGTCTCGCCAAGTCCCGTATTTTCCAAGTATAATCTCTGTAATAACAAAAAGTGTGTCTTGCACCTTGAAAGAACTGTCCTTGTGCAGCTCCGCTTAAATTATATAGCTCACTAATTCTGTCGGTTAAAAGTTTTTCAAGCTCTTCTGCTTGTTCTAAAATGTTTTCTTTAATTTCTTTGTTTGTCATTTTTACAATCTCCCGCCGCCAAAAAATATAACTCGCAATTCGTGTCCGAATTGCTTTCTTGATCGGCATTTTTTGTTGTTTAATATGTTAGTTATTTCGTTCATAAAATTTTATTTACAGTGTCCGCAATCGGCACAATTGCAACTCCGTTATGTGGACAAAACGCCACCGCGCTTTTTATCTTACCGCTTTAATAAAATTTCTGAACTCATCCAGTAACCATTGTATCGCAACCGATTCCGGTGCGCCAATTTCTTCAATCCAATCAGTAATCCAATCAAGCCCTTTCCACGTTGTCGTTATGCAAAACAGTATTCTTGCCAACATCCAATAATCTTTATACGTTTCTGGAAATGGATTTACAAAAAATAATAGATATGGCAATATCATTACCAATGCCCCGAAAATTATTCTTTGTAGTCCGCGCAAGAATACTCTCTTTGCGTAGTATGGCAACAATTCTTTTCCGGCTATTCCAAGTTTTACCGATAAATCGTTCAAAAATTTTCCGAGTTGATCCATCCCTGCGTTTATATCCGCGCTTACCTTCAAATCCGTTTTCATAAATCCTCGCTCTGTTTTGCCACATAACAAGTCGCTCAAATGGACGCTCGTTACGTGGCAGTTTTTGGTTTAGTTAGTTATTTCTATTTTATCACTCGCGCCATTTAGCTTCGGCGTTATGCCGTAAAATTGCTCTCTAATATTTTAATCCAGTCTTGATGTTTCTTCTTCATTTTCCTTTTGTAGTTATTCAATACCTTTAACTCAAACTTCTTTAATTTTGATATGCTCTTTAATGTTAAATATGGTTCTGATGCTTCTTGTTTGTGGTATTCTATCAACTCCGCAATTTTCTGCATAACTTGCAACTGTATACGATTTGCTTGCTTCTTTTTTATTTTACATGCACGCACATTCAAAAGGTCATTAATGAAACTGAATAATTCTCGATGGCTTACTCCAGTGAATTCCTTCTTAGAATCGGGTATTATTTCTATACCGCCAATGTTCAATCGGTAAAATGGTTTTGCAAATTCTTCTAATAGTTTTTGTATCATTGGTCTATTCTCCAGTTTATTTTATTGAGCCGCAAACGTGTAAGTTGCCACTACGTTATATTTTTTTTACTGTCACTCCTAAGCCACTTTCAATTAAGATCTTTAAGTTTATCTCACCATAAGCTACTAAGCATATTGGCGCTCCAGAATTAAATTTTGCCATCGTCCCATTTACATAACAAAAGTGGGGTCTGTTCTTAATGAACAAAACTCCTGTTGCTACATCCCACACATAGTTGTAAAAGTTTTCTGTTTCGGTTCGTGCTGCGATCAATGCAATACCGTTATTATGTTCAGCCATTTTTTTTAACCATAAACCGATTGTGTATCTATCAAACGGTGGATTTAACCAAACCCTTCCAAACCATTTACGTTCTAATCCATCCACAGTAAAATGCTTATTAGCTATTCCCCACGGTCTGCGTTTTGGTGCGCACGGATCTAAATCAAACTTTCCAAGCGGTTCTAATATATATCTGGGCGTTAGCCATTCTTGGTTTTTCCCTACGGTGTTTTGATGAGATGATAGTCCCATAATTACCGTAAAAAAAATATAACTTGCACTTCGTACCGACAAAAAATATCGGTTAAGAAGTTTGGGTTTTTTATGTTATTAAATATTTTCTTCATACTAAATTTTCTCTCTCGTTTTTTGCGGCACAACTGCCAAATTGTTATTATAGCGAGCGGAGCGAGCTATAATAACAGGCTCCGGCAAGGAATTGTGAGTTACTTACCCGCTTTTCTTACCAGTTTGCCTTCGAGATTTTTGATATAGTGAATAAGTACACCAATACAAGATTCATCTTCGTTGTCAATAACGTGTTGAATATCGTATCCACTTTCGGCTTTGTACTCATTTCTTAGAGCGAGCGGGCTCGTATAATAACTCGCAACTCTACCCGAATTATTATCTTGGTCGTTCAATTTTATTTTTTCATCCATTAAAATTTATCCTCTAATTTTAGTTTCTAAGCAACTACCATAATCGGGTAAGTTGCATATATGTTATTTTTTACTTAGTTTCTCTAAGGTTGTATCCATTACACTGTCAATTAAAAGAAATCTCCCAACTCGTTTTCTATATCTTCTTTACTCGCCTCGATATCTTCCATAATAAAATCTAAAGCTCCCCCATAAACTTCTTGAAATTTTGTTTCGTCCATATTCTCGAATGAAATAGATTGAGGAAAAGGAATAATCCCACTTGGGGTTTGTACTAAATCAACAAATCCAGAACGGATAATTACATATTTTCTGTATATGTCAAGATTCGGAGCTTTAATGAATTTCTCTTTTGAGTTCTCAAAGCCCATTTTACATAATGCGAAAAACTTCTTGTGAAACTCATAATTCCTTGCCAATTTAATTTCACATGAATAGATTTCGCCCATCTTGAGTTTTTTCTTCTCATCAAGATCGTCTGGATATAATGGAATTAATCCGAGTTTAGTATTTGAGCAAAAAAGTTTCATAATTTAGAAGGGAAGATCATCGTCAGTGCCATCTTGCGCGCCTTCTTCGTGCTGTTGTGTTTTTAGAGTTTCGTCAACTTTTTCAGAATCAAATTCAACTCTACAGATATGAGAAGTATTGCCGTATTTATTTTTCTCTGTTGACTTACCTAAATAAGTAACTCGTACAAGTGTCCCAGCTTCGACCGATTCGAGACTTCTGTTAAGACTTGTAAACCCATAAATAGAAACTTTCTTCCCGTCTTTTTCGCCACCTACAATTTTCAAATCGTGGATTATTTGTTCTTTGAAACTTGAGGTAATTGTTCTGTGTCCCAAGTAATAACCCGTAAGTGGGTGATTCGGGAATTTTGTTAGTGTGATTGCATTTTCTACTTTTACTTCTTGAAAAGCCATGATGTTCTCCTTTTATATTTGAAATCGTTTTTTGAAATTTTCTCTATTGTTCAAGAATAACGAAAAATATTTGTCTTTTTCTGTACAGACTTTCGGTTTTGAAAATCCTTGTTCAGTTCTTTTATTCAAGTGAATAAGAATGATTTGTTTAACGTCAATGTTCTCTGGACAATTCCAATAAGCTGTTAGTTGTTGCATATATTTGTGTTCGTCCATAGCACCGAACTTTTTATCAAACAAAGTAAGGACTGGTTTAACTCCCATTTTAGCCCAACTATTCGCTTTAATTTTGTTCTCTTCGATTACAATAGGAATCCCAACAGCATCTTGTCGTCCAGCGTATTTATGTTCGTGATTCTTTACTATTGTTTCGTGAGATAAAAATTTAATTGGATATTCTTCTATGAAACCAGGATAGTTTTGATCGTCCAATGGAAGATGTAAACTGCCTTTTTTAAGGATTACAAGATCAGGGTAAAGTTCGGGGAAATCTTTTGGATCTTTCCACTCTTTGGTATTATCAAACACCTCTGAAAGTTTATGTAAGATAGTTCCTCTCGCTCCGTGTTGTGCTAATTCTTCTGGCGACATAAAGAAATCTTCATCCCAACCAATAATAGAGGTTACAGAAGGATAATTCTCTGGCGGATAGAATCTTATTCCTTCTCTTTGTTTCGCAATACGTTTGACATAAGATTGTTTTTGTACCATATCAAACATATCTCTACACATTTTATAGAGTTCATTATGCCTTTGAACTAAAACCTCATCGGTTGATTTTTCAACTTCTTCTTCTATTTCAAAAAAAGGTCTTTCATTTTCATATTCTCCAGTAGAAATAACTCCAGTAAATTGTGCCTTTATTTTTATCATATTATTCTCCTTATGCTGATTTTATTAAAGCATTTACACTTTTTATTTTGTCAAGTACAATCTTCTTCTCTTGCTCTAACAAGCTACAATTATTTTGTTCTGTTCGGTACTTGGCATAATATTCATTGGCAAGTTTATGTGCCTGTTTTAACAAATAGGAAAGCACAAATATTAACACAATGGAAATTATTAACGATGTAATCAAAGCAAGTTCGAGCTTTGTCATTTTACTTCTCCATCAAATATTTTATTAAATAATCCATCAAGATAGGTTACTTGTCTTTCCTTCAATACAAATCCTCTCTCTAACAACAAGTCCATATCCTTAACAAATTTTTCATGCTTCTTTCCGCTGTCAATCAACTTCAATTCCCTCATGTGATCGAGTAAATAATTTACTTTGAATCTCTCACCAACTTTAATAGCGTCTTTATTCAATAAATCCTTTCCCTTTAAGGGTGTATTTGAAAAATCCATAATTAACTCACAAAAATTATTTTATCTTTCAAATCAATGTTTAGATTTTCTATCTTCACTGGAAGTTTGCTAGTTTCAAAATCGTTCTCTATCTTAAAATCATTACAAACAATTTCCTTCTCTTCGTTAGTGTCCATATCGGTTAGAAAAACACTCCCACTAACTTTTGTCGCATAGATAGAAATATCCCTTATCCCCCATTCTCGGTATTCGATGGTTATGTCAAAATCTACCATAAACTCAGACGGAGTTAAATCAAAATCTTTGTGGTCTGTTATTGATTCTTTGCCTTGAATATCAATGTCTGGTGTGTCTATCTTTATTCTGAAAGCCATTAGTTACCTCCACCGTAATAATGAGCAAGGGCTAAAGATTCTATTGCCGTCCGGGTCATAAGATCAATCGTAGCGTCCACGATGTCCCCGCCTTCCTCAATTTGTTCGATCTCGATTTTGGGGTCGCTTGCTTCATCAACTTTGTTTGCTTTGTATCTCGGAGGGATGACACTGTAAATCACGCTGAACTTCCTATCCCCGATTGTTGGTTTGAATGAATTTGACATTTGACACACTCATGTATCTTTGTTTATAAAAAATTAATTCCCCTTTTCTTCTGTGTTTTTATTTTGTTCTAATACTTCAATCTCTACCGCATCCCTCACTGCAAATATTATTATGCCTATTACTTTCTCAACACCGATTAATAAAAACAATAACATACCACCTAACACTATCCAGCTCATTATTTATCCTTATACATCTGTTCAATTAAGAAATTTGTTTTGTGTTTTTTGTTTACCATTCTTAGGACCGTCATAGTGGTTTTCTCTAATTGACTATTATATCCTTCTCTTGTGAGAATATTATGGATCATTTGAGGAGAAGTGCGATGTACGTTCGCAATTTTTGTTTGTGAGATATTATAAAATTGCACTAAGCGATAAACTTTTTTGCGGTCAATTTTAGGTAGCAGGGTTAATTTTAGTCCCATGATTAAATTCCCTAATAATGTTGGTGTGATATTATGTTAAATTAAATTAAGAAGCAAGAACTATTTTTAAGAAAATGTTCTTCCCTGAGAAAGGTATATAATAGATAATAATTACTTTGTTAAGCAATCAATATCAATTATAGGGTCATAGGTTTTCATTATGCGTATTTCATTGTCTAGATCCTTGGCGTTTTGCTCTGTGGGATTTTCTTTATACTTCTTAGACAGTATCTGTACCAACTTTTTTTGTAGTCCAATTCTTTGAGGCATCGTTAAATGTTTCGGGGTTTCGAGATGAATATTAAGCATCTTAAAATCTCCTTTATAATAGAATAGATTTTTACATTAGATTTTTCTGCTTCTCTAACACTTCTTTATGATATGAACCGTCTGAACATCCATTCCAAAAATCTAACATTTTGTTTATATCTCCCTTAGCCAAAGTCCTTTTCCGGTCTAACCACTTGCAACCCCATTCGACCATTGCATCAAGATTTACAACAAGCCAATTAAGTGCCTTCGGGACAGTAAGTTCACTATAAGGATTTCCTAAAAAGATTTTTGTTGCTTCAGATTGTTGGTCAAAAAACCACTCAAAGAATTTTAATTCCTTAAGAGATAACCCCATAATTTGCATAATACCCCAAGACAACGCAAACAATCCTTCAGTTGTAGAAGCAAATTCATTTTGTCTTTCAACATATTTATCGTAATAATTTTGTTCAAGTCTAACTTTATCGGCTCGAAAAATATCTGGGTTAAAATGTAATTTCCCATCTTTACCAACAACTCGATGCTCACATTCTTGTTGACACAATGCTTTAATAAGTGAGGGCTCAAACTTATATTTTGGTGCGATCTTTTCGCACATCTCGAAAACATCACTTTTATTAAATAACATGATAGAATTTCCCTATGCTATATATAAGAAAGAAAAGTACAATTGAAACTACAACAAGATAAAACTTTGTCGAGAATTTCATAACTTAAAATGGAACCCAAATCCAGTGAAGAAATCAATCTTTTTATTAAACCATCCATAGCCCATACCCGAATTAAAAGAAGCACCAAACCGATCAAAGAATGTTTCCGGTTTCTCTACTTCATGCGTAATCGTAGTTTTCTTGAGAGTATATTTCATATAAAACTGAAGCAATGGATCTAACGGAATCCTACTTTCTACTTCGGTATGTGCAATTAAAAGAGTATCTTTTTTCCCGCCAGTTGTATCTACATAGGTTGTGTCTTTGGTCGCAGTGAATAAACCCATTATTTGTTGTGTTGGTTTCGCGGTATCTGTTTTTGCCGTACTATCTTTTTGCAAACGGTCTAACCACCAGTTTTTAGCAACTTCTGTGATAGAATCTAATTGTGCTATTGTTGGGCCAACAACGCTTTTTTTGTAAATAAATTTTATCTCCGGGGCTTTAGGATTGTCTTTAATTTCGATTGGTGTTATGCCAATTGTATCACATTCTTTTGTGATTCTCCCTAAATAAAACATCCCAAGAAGAACGGCGATTATCATAACTATAATAATCGCCCACAATAACAAATTCTTGTTCATTACTTTTCTGTCCCACTTACTCCAGCATCTTTAGCAAACCAACCAAGACCAAGTAGTCCTAATGCAACTGTAATTTCTTCGTAAGAGAAATTTGTTGCTGTGTCGGTATCCAATACTGCAATCACATTTTTAATTATTAATGTAATTCCACCTAAGATACCTACTGCTGTAGTTCTCCAATTTTTTTGCATAATATTTACTCCTTTTGTTAATGAATGATTTTATAAAATATCCACTTTGATATTAAAATGCGTTATTATTAACCACCATAATAATCCGCCTAACATTAAATTAATTTTTTGTTTTGCGGCTTCGTCAATGTCGGTTACTTGGTATATTTTTGCCATAACTTCTGAAAAATTATTTAACTCAACATTTATCTTTGGCATAACTTCTTCCTTTGTTTGTTGAAAATGATTATCTATTTACTTCTAAAATGGGATTCTTTGTTGAAAGATAAAGTTCTAAAAATTGTATATCAATATCATAAGTTAATTTTAGTTCTTCCTCTGTCAGAAGACATCTTCCTCTCAAATAGTCTCCGCAAGTATGTTCTAAAATCTTGAAAAATATAATTGCTTCTTCTTTCGTTAATAAAACAGTACTATCAACTTTATTAATTATCACTTTTTGCTCCTTTGATTTGTGATTATTTTTTCTTCAATTTGTGAACCGTAATTAAAATAGTTGATATGATTGTTATTAATAACAAGATAATCTTCAAGACAATTTCTATATCTGCTAATTGAACTGTGGCTAAAGTTGCGGTATTAACACCCAACATTCCCCAGACACTTTTGAATCCCTCTTTGATGTGTTCCATAAACTTTCCCATTTTAGTACTTCTTTCTTGCTATTGGTTAAGTAAATAATTTAGTTCCCAGTATTCTTTATTTTTTTGATAGACTCTTTTTGAAAATGTAGTACGTCATAAACATTCTCAAATTCTCTATCCATTGTTTTTTGAACTGTGTCTAACTTAAAATTTATTTTGTCAAAACCATTATCTATTACCTCAAATCTAGACTGCACTTTGTAATAGGAAATCACTAATCCGCTAATGAATCCTAATGTAGCGCTTATCACTGTTACTAAGAATGTGAATACAGTTATGTGTTTCTTTATCCAGTCTAAAAAGTTCATCGTATTTTCTTTAATTTTTCTTTTAATAGTTCAAATTCGCTTTGGGGCTTTTCTTTTTGTGGAATAATAATTCTGTCCTCTGACGTAAATATATCTCTCAAGCATAATTTACAAATCCATTCTTCTTTCCCCCAGTTATTAGGACATCCTCTGTTATCGTGAAAAACAGCACACGAAGTCATAGAATAAATTTTAACACTTTCTTTTACCCATTGGTGTAAACACTTTTCGTCACCCACGTTTAATATTTTGTCGATCTTCCACTCACTACGCCAATCGTTATCATAACTGGGGTCATAGTTAAGGACAGAATATTGTGCATAGGAAGTTGACAAAAACAATAAAGCTATAAGTAATATCTTTTTCATTGAATCATGCCTTGTGAATGAAATAGACTTTTCTCTAACTTATTCCTAAAATAAAAATGTATTGCCTTAGTTCCTTGTCCATTGTAATTATACCCACCAGCCAAAGATTGATTAGCATAGAATAGATTGAATGAGATATTCTGATTGCCAAAGTAATTACCGCTCATAATTACTTGATTGTTCTTGTAGTCGAATGTTCCCTCAAGTCTCGTGGTATATCCGCCCCACTCTAAGTCTGCAAGTATCATAGTTCTATTCTGTGAAATCATTAGTATCATAGAATCGCCGTCATCATATCTCCCGCTAATATCTAATGACGTTGGTTCTACTATTTCACCTTTACAGCCGAATAAAAGACTTAACATTATCCACACAAAAATTGATGTAAAAAATAGTGTAAGCAAATACTTAACTTCTTTCATTGATATTTTATTTGGAGTTTTCATTATGGTACAAAATAATTAATGTTAATAGCCACCTTTATACTTGCACCTAAATTATTCTGAATAACTACTCCAGCTCCAGCATCATAAATATTTAATTTGTCAACATCGTTTTCGGTTGTTCCTACATTAGCAGAATTGTTTATCAGAGTAACTACACCCGCAGAAGTGAATCTAAAGTGTGCCCATTCTTGATTATCACCAGCCATAACTTCACCCCATCCAGCAACGCCAGTTGCTAAGGTTATTACACCTAAACTATCTGCTAAAGTTGACGCTTCTTTTCTTACTGTTAGTGAATCCCAAGTAGATGTGTTAGAAGTAGAAGTTATAGCACCATCAAAACTATATCCTCCACTCGCACCAGTGAATAATGCTTCATCGCTTGTGTTAATACCTATTGAAAAAGCATCTCCATCAGTTCCATACCAACTTAAACGAGGGGAACCGGAATTAGAATCAAAAATTAACGAAGAATCAGTAGTACTACTTCCACTTCCAGTATAAAATGCTGTTTTACCATTGTTATCAATTTCTATTCTTATTGTCCCTATAAGTGTTGTAGAAGCAGCCCCAGTCATGAACCTTAAATAGTTTGCCGCATTCATTAATGATGAACCGCCACCAAAGTTGATTTCATTATTTCCTGATTGAATATTAGAGTGAAATATTGTAACTGGCTCTTCGGAATTAGTGTAGTGGGGGACGGCAATTCTCCCGATTTTAGGGGTTGCATTTGTCCTTGTCGTTGCGCTATTATCTGCACCTAAGAGTAAGGATACTCCGCTGCCTTGCCAAACGTCAAGTTGACCTACTATTTTATTATATCCATCAAAACTATATCCTCCACTCGCACCAGTGAATAATGCTTCATCGCTTGTGTTAATACCTATTGAAAAAGCATCTCCATCAGTTCCGTAAAATGTTTGCAAAGGAGAACCAGAATTAGAACTCCAGACAATACTTGAATCAGTTGCAGACGAACCAGTACCAGTTCCGAATTGCCACGTTCCTCTTGCAGAAAATACATTACTTCCCAATGTTGCCCCACCGAGAGCAAGGGAAGTCCCAGAAGCTACTCCCAAAGTAGGTGTAACCAATACTGGACTTGTAGAAAACACAAGATTAGTTGTAGTCGTTCCAGTTGTGCCAGTAGCTCCGTTAAGATAGTTGATCTGTGTGCCAGTTGTAGTAACACCAACACTATTCAAAGTCCATGTTGTATTTGAAAGATGGTTAGTTATTGTAGTATCAGCATAAAGGAAATTCCATCTCGTACCAGTTGCACCTAAGTTGCCTAACTGATTGCCGAAGGGAAGGATGTCCCACTGTTTTATTGGACTTAAATTTGTTGCAGTAGTATTATCTAATCTCCACGCTTCTTTAATTACCTGAGCCGAGAGAATAGATGCTATAAAAAAGAATAATAAAATTAATCGTTTCATATTAATAACCCTCCCCACTGTAATTTATTTTAACTGTACCGGAGGATGCCTTGAAATAAATTTTCGGATAAGTTACAACAGACATATTCTCATAAGGGAATATTTCAGTCCACGCATAAGCTATTCGTTTGTTGGTTGCAAAAGTTGGATCAGTTGAGACTATGATTGTTCCATCAAGCGAAAAAATTCTTAACTTCCACTTAACTGTTGCGCCACTAAAAGTAAGTGAATCAACAGAGGTGGTCACACTTACACTATCTGAACCCCAATTAATTGCAGATGGATGTTGATAGCCGAGCAAAACGGTTTGGTTAGCATCAAGATTTATTAATTTAGTCTCACTTCTTGAAGCGGTCGCATCTACTGAATCAACCTTTATCCCTATATTCAATAGGTCGTTATGATTTCTTGTAAAGTCAACTCTTACTGAATCAAGTAATGATTTTGAATTTAATGTGTTGGTCTGGATTAAATTTTCGGTTACTTCCAATGAATCCAGTTTTGGTTCAAGATTATCTACATACTCTTCAATCCTCGTAGAGCTTGCATCAATAGAATCTAATTTAGTCTTTAGGTCCGTTAGCTGTCCCTCTCTCCGAGTTCCAGAAGCATCAAGTGAATCTAACTTCGTGTTAGAATTAGTTACAAGTCCTTCAATTCGTGTCGTGGAAGCATCTACGGAATCCAAAGCAGTATTAACTTCTATCAAAGCCAAATTGGTAGCATTGATAGACGCTTCAACTGAATCAATCTTGGCTTCTACGTTATCAACATAACCCTCAATGCGCGTAGAGGAAGCGTCCAAAGAATCTATCCCCGCATTCGCATCATTAAGTTTAGTCTCTATCCTTGTGCTTGAGGCATCCAAAGAATCAAGTTTTGCCTCAACTGCATCAACATCACTGTGAATTGCTGTTACCATATCTACTGTTGAATCTGCATCGGCTTCAATATTATTCAAAGACTCATTCATAGAAGTTGTCATATCCACAACTGAATCTTCTTTGGCTATCTGTGTGGTTTGATTCGCAAAAGTCGCAGCCCCAGTTGGCAAAGCTACTGGACCTGTTATACTCCCAATATTTCCTATTGTTATATCGCTAATTGCATTTATAGAGAAACTACTATTGATAAATGTAGTAGTTAAACTGAATGTAGTTTGTGCCGTGGTATCGTTTGTATAAGTTACTCTAATGTACGGCAAAACAATAGGCGCAATATATCTATTGGTTAAAGTATCATTCGCGGTATAAGTAAATGGGACATGAGAAAGCCAAGTAGTCCCATCAAGACTAAACTGTATCTTTCCTGTACCACCTACGTTACTTTTTGTCACTACCACCACATAATTATAACCCTCAACATTACTCATCACCCTTTCCTTTGTGCCAGTGAATGTAGCAGCACTATCTAAAGGCGTGGTTGTTGAATTTACCTTTGATTGATAAATTTGGGCGTAAAGAGATGTGGTTATTAAAAATAATAATAAGATTATCTTTTTCATTTTTTCCTCACTGTTGCTTGATCAATTTAATAAAATATTCTTTCTTTTTATACTTAAAAATTAGAACTTGATCTTTAATTTATCCTGTAATTCTTTACTAAAATTCGGGAGTTTGAATAATTGTTTTTGGTTAATATTTGATTTTTTTATACCCTTTTCTTTATCGTTGCCAAGTGCATAATCGCTATATCCGATTGTTTTTAATATATCTTCACTAGACTTTACACCACCCTGCTCATAAATATTTTTTGCACCTTTTATTGTTCTCTTTATAGGATCATAAGGAATCCCCTTCGCTTTACCTACTACTGAGACTATTTCATCTACGATCTTTAACACTTCATTTGTGCTCAAGGTGGTTGTGCCATCAATTAGCTTCGCAATATTTTTTGCCATATAACCAAATTGAATTATTGGTTGTAAAATTGGTGTCATTTGCGGATTATATTGCTTCATATCGCCTATTATAAAATCAATACCATCTTCTATAAGATTTCCAATTGCCAACATTCCATTAAAAGAACCTAATGCCAAGGCTCTTAATTGCCGCTTTTTATCTTTATCATCCCAATTACTTAGTAGTCCGGGGAGTCCACTCGCTACCCATTGGAAAATAAAAGGTAGTAAAAAATGATAAACAAATATCCTTTTGGCTGCGTTTGTTCTTCCTCTACCGCGGTAAAAATTCCTAACATTATTACTCATTTGTCTGTAATAAGCATTTGGTTGTGTTTGGAACATTGTGAATAATTTACCGAAAGAACCAAGTCTCTGGATTGCCGATAAGTCCTCAGTATCCCCTTTTTGTTGGGTCCTTCCTACACTCAATTCAAATTGTAATAAGGCTTGTCTTTTTGCTTCTTCTGGTGATTTTCCTTCTCTTAAATATTTATCTTTATAGTATCTGTAAACTCCATATCCGCCAACATGACTTGCTGCTTTATCTCCAAGTTCAATGAAGATCATTAGATTATCTGTGAAATTTTTTGTGTTCGCCATTTGCTTGGATACTGATCTTTTTAATGCCTGAATAACATCTCTTTCCCATCCTCGATGATAACGGTGTTTCATCATTTTGCTTTCTGATAATTCCCCAAGTGCTTTTCCTGGATTTAAGAAAAAGTAAGTTAATCCTTTTGCAAAATCTCTAATTGGTATTTCTCCAACAAAGGCAGGCATACTTGAAAATTGTTTTAACATAATTACTGGATTTGCACCTAATACGGCTTTAGAAAATCCGCCTCTTAACTTATCCAAGAAATTGACAACTAATGCCCTGTCTTCTCCACCTCTAGCTAAATCATTAATAAATCCATTTAATATACTCTGTGCTGTTTTGCCGTGATATTGAAGTATTGCTTTTTGTATCTTTTCACTTTGAAGAACTGAACGCATTTCTTTTACTGTCTCAGCCCAATTCTTAAAATGTTCCATTACTATCAAATGATTAGCTAATGTAATATCACCATCAATTATTTTTAAGTCTCTGGTGTTTTTTACTCTTGACATTAAATGCCCATTCATCACACTTGCATATTGAGTTTTATTTCTCAATAGTTGATCATCGTAATTATCTTTACCCTCCGCGCTTCTCTGTACCGGAGAATAATATTCGTTAAAGGGAAGATTCACATAGAACATCTTACTAAACACATCATTTACTGTTTTATAATATTTTGGATAAAATTCTTTTATCTGCCACTCAGCCCATTTCTTTACTTCTGGTTTGAGCCACTTCTCAATTTGTTTTATTACTCCTTCATTCCAACCCATCTTTTCTAATGTTGGCTTTAGTGAAGGATCTTGCCATTCCATCCACTTTTTATATGCTTCGTTTTGACTTAATTCAAGTTCGATCTTGTTCTCGCCCTTTTTAACAAATATTCCGGTCTTTTCTCTCTCGGTATTTTTGTTTAAGAGACTCACTAATTTGCGCCCCTTTACTCCGAAGACATCTTCGGCTTTATCGTGGATTTCCTTAAAGTAATTCGTTGTTCCTTCATTTTCATTATTTCTACTTTCCTGTACTTTAGGGATGAAATATTTATTTAATGCACCCTCCAATGGTTTAGAATCCTTATCAAACTTACTGAGATTATCAAATAACCACTCTAAACTTTGGTTATTAAGGTCAAATTTTTTAATAAAACTTTCGTGCTTTTGTAAATCTAATCCCTTGGCTCTTGCTTCTTCCTCGCTGAGTAGTCCTTTACCGCCGGTTATAAGTTTTTCAAATTCATCTATCAATACTTTTCGTTTTTCTCTTTTAGCTTCAAGTATTAGTTGATGTTTTGTTTTCCCGGTAGCAATTATTTCAGTTAAATCATCCAACACTTTAGAAAGTTCTTCAACTGATTTTTCTTTTAAGTTTGAGAATGTTTGTATTCTGTAAAGGTATTCTTCAGCAGCTTCATCAAAATCATCTCCGGCTGTTTCTATCCTCTCAAATAATTTTGTAGTTAGTTCATTTACTTGGTCTGGTTTAAGAGAAACTATTTTTCTGATGTCTGAAAGTTGGTCATATTCCGGAGCCGTTAAATGTTTTCCCTTTAATACACCCTTTACTTTCTCCGGTCTGAAAGTTTGTAATGCACCATAAATATTTTTAAGTAAGTAATTCTTATTGTTGTGAAGAACTATTTTATCTATTCTGTTAAATCCTTCCTCAACATCTTCCAATTTCTTAGCTTCTGCTAATTTTGTCATTAAAGGCGTAATCTCAGATTTAATTAAATTCTTAGGTAGATATTCCTGTGCATAATCTCTAATGAGTTTCTTCAAAAATGTTAGTTCTTGCTCGGTATCTCTTTTGCCGGCTTCCCAACCTCTCTTAAATTCTTTTATCTGATTTTTTATGTTTGTCCGTTGTCGTTTGTATTCTAAATATCCGGGGTCTTCTATTTTACTCTCTAATCTTTCAGTCCCTTTTTCAAGTCTGGATTCTTCTTCCTTAACTTCGCTTGATAATAATTCTTTGTCAGATCGTTTTGCTTTCAATACGTCTAAATAAAGTCTCTGGTAGTTCTGTTTACCAAAGTCTTCTTTCATGGCTTTCTGCCAATCAGTGAATTTTGTTTTACCTAAGTTGAATATCTCTAATCCTTTCTGAAGCATTGGATTTGTTTCGTCTGGTAAAGATTGCATAAGTGTTTGTGTGAGTTCCGGATTTATCTTTTCAAGTTTCTGTTTTAAGATATTATCACTCTTGCTGAATTCCCCGGAGTTACCTATTGCACTCTTTATTTGGTTTGCATCAAACACTACATAACTATCACTTTTTACTTCTTTATCCTCATATTCATTTTGGTAAATAAGTCCATCATAGCCTTTTCCTTTCAAAGTATCTCTGATAAAATCAAATGCTTCTTTAGTCTTTACAGAACCCAAACTATAATTCGAGCCAAGCATCCTCTCAACATTAGCATAAATATAATTTGCTACCTTATTGTCAAAATTTCCTCTATTTGCTTCTTCAATAATTGCACCCGCGTAATCCTTCGGTGAAGTCAAAGCATTATCTCTTATTCGTAAAGGATTTTCTAAACGAATATAAGCAGCAATAATATTAGCACCTTCAGAAGTAACTTGAGCAATAGTCTTTACACCATTCATTACTTCGTGTCTCACTAATGGTTTTCTACCACTCTTAACTATCGGCATTGTTCTTTGATTTGCTTGATCAGAAGATCCAAAATGGAATCCTACATCACCTTTCTCAAAAGTATTAAAATCTCCAGTTGTGCCATGATAAACTATTAATGGATTTTTCTTTGCATCTACCACTTCAGACTTCCCGAAAAATTCCTTAAACTCTGGTGAACTTGTTTGTTCTACTTTTTGTGCAAGTGCATTCTCAACTCTTATCTCGTTTATTCTCTCGGTCTGTTCCTTTAGCCCCATCTGTTTTAGCTTACCAGTGTAAAGGTTCTCAAAGAATCCAGCTTGTGTGTAAAATCCTTTGCTGTGTAAGTATCCCGCAAGTTTAGCCCAAAGGTTCTTTAGCCAAACAATAAATTTCTCTGTTAGTGTTTTTGGTGTCGCTTCTTTGTTCTTGGAATACCATTCTTTATTTTTGTCAGCGAAGTTCTCATAAGCATCTTCAAGCGTTTTGTTGTTGTTCGGTTCTCTATAATCTCCTCTACCATCCCATCCGTTTTCTCTTAGTATTGCTTTTGCTCTCCACTCTGATACCATGTCGGGATTTGATAAAACAATATGATTTATTTCTTCTATCGCAGTCAACATATCGGAAGTTCGAGAATCAAATAAAATTGATTGCCGCGTAATGTTGGCTATTGCTGAAGCTAATCTGCCGGAAGTCTTTGGTACGTTGCCAAACTTAATGTCCGGGTTCTCACTTAAAAATCCATTAGCAACTATGCGTAAAAACTTCTGTTGTTCAACATCGTTCATCTTCTCAAATACGTTTCTGGTGCGGGTGTGTTCTTTCTGGAATAATGACATTTGATCTTGCTTATCACCAAACATATCAAACTGATTTTCTTTTGTTCTAATCTTAGAAAGTTTATTGTTTATATCTTTTAATTCTACTTGTCCCTTTTTAATGACTTCATTGTCTTTCGTTTCACTAAGGACTAATTCAAGGTGTCTCTTTCTGTCTTGTAAACTCTGAAGTTCGGTGCGATCTAAATCTTGTTTGAGTATTTGGTCGTTCGGATTTACATTCTTAATCTCTTTGAACGAATCCCATTTCAATCCACCGGATTTATTAAAATCTACACTACCAAAAGAAATGTTATCAACTTTCGAGTAATCATTTCCTATTAAAGATAAGTCGTTGATCGGTAGTTTGGATTGTTTGCCGTCCTTAAACTTTACTATTACGGCGTTACTTCCTTTGGGTGGTTTTAGAAATGAAGGTTTTTTCGGTTTTACTACTTCGTCTGCTTTTCGGACTGCTTCATTGAGTTTAACTTCGTTGTCGCTTGTCGCTTCGCTCTCAATACTCTTAACAAGTTCTTCACGTTCTGCCGGATTCTGTTCGAGGGAGAGTTCCCTTGCTGTGGTTTCATCTATTTCCTCGTTCTTAATTGCGTCTTGTAAACTAAAATCAAATGTGTCATCTTCAAAATCTGTTTGTTGTTTTGCTCTCTGATAAACATAATCTTCTAACTCATTATCATACTGTTCTTTTGTAAACTTGCTTCCATCTGTGAATGTAATATAACCATCTCTGGTGAAAATGTCATCTACCGATTTTATAAAATCTCTATAAATCTTTGCGTCTCGGTTTTGTTCTTTCCCGCCATCTTCTTTTATGTCCTTAACGGCGTTATCAATTTTCTCTTGTCCAAATCCAACCGGCAACATTCGCTTGAGTTCTTCGGGTAAGAATTTCTTTTGACTAATTACATCAGATAAAAATGTTTGACGGTCTTGTTCTTCTGGAGTTAGTTTTTCAAAAGGTGTTTCTGCTTCTTTGTTATCAATTACAACTTGGTTTAAGTTTTCGGCTTTCTTCGTGGTTATTGGATAAATCTTTTTATCATCAATGTATAGATTATCATTCTCGTATCTTGCATTTATCCCCTTCGCTCTTAATTCAGAAACAGAGCTATTTATATTCCTTAAAGCACTTCGTTTGTCATTGGGAGAAAGTTCTTGGTTTCTTCTCTGATCTCTTTCCTCAAATAATTTGTCGAGTATTTTTCTGTTCTCTTGAAGTTTAGTAACTGCTTCTTTCTCAAAATTTTTAATCCCAGCATAATTTACTGGTGTTTCTTTCTCTGGTTCACTTATAAGTGAAGTCGGCTTCTCGGCAAGGTCTGGATAATCCTTCAATATCTTTGGGGAAACCTTCTTCCCTTCAGAAACGGCAAAATCAACATTGTTCTTGTGAAGTGTCTCAAAGTCTTTCTGGTATTTATCTTTATATTGATCGAGAGTTAATCCTTCAGCGTCACCACTAACTTTGTGCCCTACTTTGAATCTGCCTTTTTGTAATTCATCGGGCTCTATAAAGTAATCTTTGTCCGCTTTACTTTTTTCTATTTGTGCGGATTTTTCTGTTAGCCCACGTTTTATATATTTTGTCTTTTCTCCCTTATCCTTTTCATAATATTCTTGTGCCGTTTTATCAACAAATTCTTCTTTACTAAGTTCATACGGTTGTTTCTCTACCTTAGTCTCTACTACCTTCTCACTAACTACTGGTGTAGGGGCTTCTGATTTCGTGGGTTCTTCTGCAAAAGTTCCTTTCTCTGTTGACAAAAAAGTTATTTTTGGTACAGCATCAGTTAACGCATTATCAGACAATTCTTTTGCAACTCTTACCTGTATTACATCTTTTGGAATTTTTTCATCGTAATAAACTGTTAATTTTAGATTTTTTCCGTCCCAATAAGTTTTTTCAACTCCATTAAGTTTATCAATTCTATCGGTAATTTTCTGTGGTTCAACCGCCTTAACTTCGGGAACTGGGTTCGGTTCTTTGATTAAGTTCTCATCAGCCAAGTCTTTGGCATCCATAGTCTCAATTTCATTTCGTCCAAGATATTTTCTCGTTTCATCTTGGGTTAAAAACTTTCCCTTTTCATTGACAAATCCAAAATCTACATTATCAGAGGTATTGAAATATTCCTTCTCGGTAATTTCATCTTCTGATTTTCCCAACATCTTCTCAATAGCTTTTGGATGTGTTACTCCAGTATATATTTTTCCTTGATTGTCTCTTACTGCTGGATATACTTTTTTAGTAGAAACCGGAAGTTGGGCGACCTCCGATTTCTGGGGTTGTTGAGGAAGTTTCTCTGTAGGTTTCTGCTCGCTTGGTAACGGTTCTGTTAGTTTTTCTTCGGGTGTCTTATTAGCATAATCATCTATTTCCTTCACTATCTTTTGTGCAGATTCTACTTCGTCTGGTTCGTTCTCTTGAGGATTATCTACAATCTCTTTGTTCATGTCATAAATAAATTTTATCTTTTCACCAGTTGTTTCAGATAGTCTTATGTCAAAGATATTCTCAAACTCACTTACTTCTTCATCGCCTTTTGTAATCTTTGTCTCATTCGTTCCTTGAGGGATTTCTTGCTGTGTTCCGGTAATTTCGCTCCCTTGCTCGCCTCGTTCCATTCCTCCACGTTCACCCCGGCTGATTCCAGTTTCTTCCGGTTGGCGTTGAAGTATTTTCTCTGTGCTTCCGATTTGTACATCTTGTGCCTCGCTTACTTTTGGTTTTAAGATACCGTCTATTACTTCTTGATTTACTTCTTCACCTTCTCTACCGCTGGTGATGATGAACTTCGCTTGCTTGTTGGTTAGCCCTACCGCAATCTTTCGCGCTGTAGCTTCATCATTACTTCCTCTAACTATGTTAAATAGTTCATCTCTATCAGCAAGTTCTTCTTTTGGTATCTCTGAAGATTTAATAGGTTCTGCTGTTTGTTCTGCAAAGGTTTCTGTGCCACGAACGGTTTTATTCAAGTCTTGTGGCTTTATATCTTCAATCAATCCTTGAATAATTGGTTGTTTTTCTTTTTTAAGTTCAGGATTCTCAACTTTATAACTACCACCCGTCCATCCTTTAATTAAACGATTTAATGTCTCTGGTTCATTACGATATTTATTTATTGCACCCCATTGACCTTTTGTCGGCAATGCACCTAAACGATTATAGATGTCAACATTTTGTTGGAATCTATGTGAGCCATAAATAGTTCCCCAAAATCCAACTTGGTTAGCTAATGATTTTGCTCGTTGTTTATCTTCTTCGCTCCAATCTTCAGGAATTGTTTTGTCAACAAGAAATTCTAAATCTTTACCTGCTAACGAGGCTAGCCCTACTTTCGCACCAAAAACAAACGGAGAGATAGTATCTATCAAAAATTCAGATTTCTTGCGATCTAATCCTAATCTTTTTACAGAAGCATTTATTAATGGTTCTCTTAAAAAACTACTAGCAAGTTCAAATCCCGCAACCGCAGGGTAAATCCCCAAAGAAGTGCTTAATGCAGCAGAAGCCGCATCAGTGATCCCGCGAACCAAGTCGCTAGATTTTGTTTCTTGACCGAATCTTTTCTTTGTGAAATAATCACTTAATTCATTAACGGCTTTCACTAATGGATGATCTTTCATGCTTAAAGCATTGTTCTTTGCTTTTATAAAAGGTTCAACCCATTTGTAATAACCCTTAAAATTTCCACTCTCATCGTATTCTTGTGGTGCTAAATGTTCAGGTTGTGGTATCTTACTATTTGCTATGTCTAAAAGTTCTCTTTCTCTAACCTTCGGATCGTTAAAGGTTGCAAGCAAAGAATTAAATTCATTAACTTTTTTATTATAGTTTGGTGAAGTTTTTGGTGTTGATTCTAATTCTTTTTTCTTGATTTCTAATTCTGGCAACAAATCACTTTGACTTACTTTTGATAACTGATAATCAGCTAAAGATTCCTTGCTCGGTTTTGCTGTTACTGTTTGTTCGGGGAAAGTTTCACCAATTCCTTCAACATTCAAATTTCGCTCTTGAATTGATGGCTTGTAAGCACTCTGAACTTTACTCAGTATATCTTCTTTCGGTTGTTCTTTCGGTTTGGAGTAGTATCTTCCATCACTACCTTTATAAACAACATATCCGGCTTTTTCTTCACCCTCTAATGTTTTATTAAACGTAGGATGATTTTTACCCTTTAAGATTAACCCAGTATTCGGTTCTCTTGATGGATAATGATCACTTGAATCTGGCGTTATTCCGTACTTCTCGGCTGTCTTATAATCATATCCGCTACCTTCGGGATCAAATCCGTTACCATTAGTCGGTATATTTCCTTTTACAATATTCTCTTGGTTCAATACTGAAGGATTTTGTTTCTCTCTTAATCTTTGGGCTATTCCGCTTAAATCATTTCCGTTGGAGGGTTTTACTTCTTCCTCTTTTGTCTTCCATTCGGTATTATATTTCTCTCGGATTCTGTCTGCTATCTGTCCAAGATCAAAGATGATTTTTTCTTTTGCCATTTATAATTTCCAGAAAAGAATATTAGAAAACTCTTTTGTTCAGTATCTTCTTCATCCAATTTTTAGTTTCTGAGGGTGCGCCTTTCATCGTTTCTTCGACTACTTCATCAACCTTACCCGCTTTCATCTTTGGGTTCTGGAAAAGCAAATTATATATTTCTTCAAATCCTGGATACTTGCTATTAATCTTATTCGCTAATCCATCGGTTTGTGCTTTTATGTTACCATATAATATTTCTCTCTTATCTTTGGTGGTATATCCATCGCTATCTTCCTGGTCATCGGGCATTTTTCTTATAACTTGCAAATTATTCCAATTCGATTCTAAATCTATTAATTCTTTTGAAATATCTATTGGGGATTTATCCTTTTCTGAAGAACTATCGCCGTTTATTTGTTTATCAGTTAAATATTCTTTCGCCGGTGCTTTTTCTTTTGTCTTCACAAATCCCTTAGTTTTATCATCCCAAATCATATAATAGCCATCTCTGCTCACTTTGGTATATGGGTTCTTAGCAGCTTCTTCTTTGGGATTAGTTCTTTTACGTCCAGTCGGATTACCAAGATAATCGTATTCTTCGCTTGTAGCTCCCGGGGCTAATGTTCTCCACTCAGTTGGTTTTGGTCTGAATTGTTCCGTGCGTTGGTTAACTTCTCCCATCAACTGCCTAAGTATATTATTATCCCCGTAGTCCTTTGTGCCGTGGTTCATAAGTATATCCCATGCAGTTTTGTTGCCTAATTCTTGGGCTTTATTATATTTCTGCACATCTGATAAAGGAACATTTCTCTTCTCGTTAAAGGTTGGAGCCGTTACCATTTCATTGTTTTGTGGTCTAGCAAAATCTATTGGTTTATTACTGAAAATATTTATGGGAATATTTGAATCCGGTTCTGAATATGGAGTATATGCTGGATTAGCAGTTGTAAAATTCTGCTCTTGAGTAGCGTTGTCTATATCACCATAACCTTTGTCTAATTGTCCTTTAACATTTTGAACATCTTTTATCCATTGTTCTTTTCGTTTCTGGTCTTGGATAGCTTTGAATAAATTAGCCACCGGCTCTAACGCAGCAGCAAGTCCGCCAGTCCTAGCCTTGGCTCGATAATATTGTCCGCTCATAAAAACCTCTTGTCCTTAATAACCAAAGTTGCCTAATCCCCCGTTTTTGAATTGAGGATTAGAATTAGTTGTTTTATTTTTTAGAGAGCCCATTATTGGACTAGCCAACAAAGACGCTCCGCCAGTTGCAGGTGCTAATAAATATGGGGCAAAATCAGCAGCTAACGAACCTATATCACCTAATCCACTCATCACATCATCTAACCAAGTTGGTTTTTGATCTTCATATTCTTGAGCCTGTTGCATACCACCAAGAATACTATTTAATCCAGAAGCCCTATTCATCCAAGCGTTCGCATTCCCGCGGTCTATTCCGCTTGCTGCATTTGTTATACCAAATTGATTTTGGTTTTCTTGTTGCATCAATCCGGCATCCATCCCAAGTCTGCCAAGTCCAAGTTGCTCTAAAGCATCGGCAAAACTTTGGTTTGTGCTGTCTGTAACTTTGTTTATCTGATTGTTGTAAACACTCCCTCCAGTAATGCCTTCAGCAGCCATCCTTGAGGCAGCATCTTTTTGTCCTCTCTGAACTGAATTAGCAGCGTTTCTTGTAAGCATCCCGCTTTGTTGGTTGAAAAGATTGTCCAATACACCGGACATATCTGAATAACTAAACGGCATCTTATAGTTATTAAATCTATTAGTTATTGTTGGATCTTTACTAAATAGATCATTATAAAGTAACTTATAATCTCCGCTTCCCATAATTTACCTCGACTGTATTTGAATTTTTATTCTTCATTAGTTTGAAATCTTTTTTAGAAATTCTTCTACTGTTAAACTATACTCTACATAAAGCCACAATTCTTTGTTATAGCTTTTAGCAGTCTTTGATAAATCTTTTATGTTATTATTAAGGGTTAAATTCACCCAAAGTATTTCTGTCTTCATGTTCCCGAACATCCAACTCCAAACTCCCGATTGATCTTTCCACCATTTATAAATTCTACATCCAAATATCTTAAACCACCATTCTCTATACGCTGTGTAAGTCAATGAAGCACGCGGATATTTCTTTTTGAGATCAAGCATAATGTCTTTTTCAAGCTCGCCTATAATTGCATGCGGAAACTTTTTTAATATCCCGTCTAAATCTTTATTGTCGTTATTAGGGTTACTCACGGGTTCGTCTAAATAGCATCGTAAACTTTTATCCATTATTGAACCGTTTAAGCTCAAACTTTTATTCAAAATCTTTTTATTCTCTAAGTAAAAACTATATCCCTCTTGTATTCCAGCAAAAGAAATTCCTTCAAAGTTATCCAAGATATATTCTTGCACTCTTTTGTCTAAGTACATCTTCTCGTTTGGTAAACATATTCCAGTCATATTAATCCCTTATAATACATAAGTTACTCCTGTCGTTCCGTTATACATAATCCAAGCTGTTCCGTAAACTGCTAACAACTTTCCGCCAGTAGTGGAATTTACTGTTACTGTATAAGTCCCGCTTCCGTTCAAAACTAATATCGGTCTGTTGATTGATAGTCCAGTTAAACTTGCGGTATATCCCGAAGCTGTAGGTGTAAGTATAATCACATTCTTATCCGTGCAACTATAATTGCCAGTTCCAGTTACCGAATGAGATACTTCTGCATTTAACTTAAATTTATCAAACGAGTTTTCCGCGGTCCAAGTATTTGTTGCTGCTACAACTGTGGCTAAGGTTGTATAAGTCGAATTATCGTAGGAGATAGTAGTCCCACTTGCTTTTACAAATCCAGTTCCATTTAGTTGTGGTTGCTTTGTGCCGATCTGTGTTTGTGCAGAACTCGTTAATCCCTTCACGTAAGATAATTCTGTCAAAGACGGATAGGTAGCGACCGCTAATGTTCCTATTGCGCTTGAAGAAGTCCAATAGGCGAGTTCATTTATTGTACCAGAACCAGTTACACCAGCAAATGCAGTCGGAGTAAAACTTGTTCCATCACTTTTAAGATATTGTCCAGTTACAGAAGAAGCTAATATGTTATTTACTTTAGTGATTTGACCAGTAGGATTAACAAGAAACTTTGAAACACCAATCTGTAATGCTAAAGCATCAAAAGTGTCATCGGTGGTTAATACATTTGCGCCACTTCTATATAAATTAACATCATAAGTCGGAGTAGCGGTTGCGCTTGAACCAAGATACAATCCCACTTTACTGTCTATTGCCGTTCCGCCAAGTTTTGCAAAATAATAATTAGCATCAGAATCATATCCTTGATGCATGTCTTCAAAATTGATTGCACATCTGTTGAGTGTCCCGCTTAAAAGAACGTCTCCGCCAGTTACATAGGAACGGATAGTGTTCCCAAAAACAGAAACATGTCCATCAATATTTACAACTCCACTTGCAGCCGATATTGTCCCAGCTAAAGCCGATGCATCGTAAATTTTAATATCATTACTCGAACCAGTCGAATTAATTACTACTCTTGCACCACTCGTAGCCGTTTGTATCGTCCCACCAGTGATAGTAGCAGTTGAAGTAATATTACCTCTAAAATATCCAGTACCACCGCTTGCCAAAGTAATATTAGAAGTTGTGTTTGTTCTTAAAGAAAGTGAATCAGCATTAATTAAAATATTATTTTTACCAGAAGCAACTTCGCCCAAAGTTATCGAGCCGTCTGTATTCAAAACCAATTTATCAGTTGTATTAGTTCTTAACTTAACTGCATTACTGGAAATAATTACATTGGATTTTGAAGCCCCAACCTCTCCAACTGTTATACTGCCATCATTAGCCCACTGCCCTAAAGTTGTTGTATAATTCCTTATTCTAAAACCATTTACAGTATCTACCGTAACATTCGTAAAATTACTACTATATTTACCGATTGCTAATCCATAATGAGCCGAAGCGTAACCATAAGTGCCGTTCAAATTTCCTAATCTTAATTTTGTTTTATCAGAAGAACCCCAAGCTGTCCAACTATTAACCCCCGATGTCATATCCATAAATGGAGAATTACTATCATCTGAAGTGAGATAAATTGAATTTTGTCTTGAAGCATCTGTTGTATTACCAATTCTTACAACTTCATCACCGATTGCGAAAGTGCCTGTATTCCAAACTACAATAGCATCCGCACCAGATACACTTGAAACAGTTGCTTTCGATAATTTTATTACAGTAGTACCATCAGGCCGAAATCTCTGGACCTGAAGTAAATCACCCGCAGCAAAAGGGCACATATAAGTTGTGCCTGTATAACTTGGGTCGTAGAATGTAACAGTAGTCCCGACTACATTAGATACCTTTGCCGAAGCAGTAACAAATATCGCTCCGTTTGTTGCTCTTATCTGTCTGACCAATAATTCATAAACAGAAAGTCTGCCTCTAACTATAAGATTATCAAACTCTAAATTTGACTTTGCAACTTCAGATAATCCATAATCTAATTTCCATCCCAAACCACCAAATCCACTAGTGAAATTATTTGAACCAAAATACTGAGCAGAATCAAGCACCATTGTGCTGTCAAATGTTACTATATTCTTAAAAGTATGCTTACCATACCAAGTGTAATCATCGTTAAGATTTATCTTGCCCCAATAAAGAGTATCGTGCGGTGTTACTGTTGAATCAATAAAATAATATCCCCTCGTTGCTGTTGTTGAATCCCACGCGACATAAGGTGCAAGTTTTCCCATTCTGAAAAACTTTTCATTCGTTCCATTACCAGCAGTTAATGCCGGTCTAATTGGTAAAGTTATTATTGTTGTAAAACTTCTTACTGTTGACCAAGCACTAATCCCATCGCCATTCTTTGCTCTTACTCTCCAGAAGTATTTTGTGTTTGCTGAAAGAGTTGTTACCGCTTTGAGTGTATCTGTTAACGCCGAATCTCTAAGAGTGTAATAAGAAAAGTTAGATACCATAGAAATTTGAATATGATAACTTGTAGGTGTCCCCGTACTTGTATTCCACTTAAAGGTGTAAGAACTAATTGCTATTTCCGTTGCATTTGCAGACGGCAACACAAGAGTTGGCGTACTCGGAATAGTCGCGAATAAAAGCGAACTGACAAAAAACAATATTAAAAACATCTTCTTCATCATCTTCCGGATTTTGTATTAAAATACTGTATTGGTTTTCTTAAAATCTCAATTACTATTAACCCTACAAAAGTAGTTGCACCCGCCAAGTAAAGTGTTAAACTTTTATAATCTGTATATTCAATCCACATAGCTCTTGCCGGAGTTTGTGCCGAGGTAATTGAAGTATCAATATCTCTTAAATCGCATAAATCATTTGCACCGTCATTAACCTTAAAATCTGTTATTCCATTATCAATAGTTTTTGTAATTACTGTTATTCCTTTAATTATATCACCCGGCTCTATCTTCGTCAAAAATAAAACCGTGTCTGTCGCTATAATCGGTCTGATAATTGTTCTGTTCTCTCCGCCATAAATTAACCTCTCTAAGTTGCTTTCCTTTGATACCAAAGATGCCGTCTGTCCTATTTCCGTAACTTGTGTAGCTACCTTTCCTGTTTGATCTTCTTTTGTTCTCAATGCGCGGTTAGTCATTGTAACAATATTATCAAAATCCTCCTCTAATGAATTTTTCAAATCATCAAGATTCTCCGAACGGAATAAACTTCCTTTATCACGTTTTATATAAGTTCCTATCATCTGAACAATCCAGTCTTAAATGTTTGCCAATTAATTCCAATGGCGCAAATTCTTGTTCTAACATCATCTCCCGATGGGATACAACTAAGTTTTAATTGGAAAGATTTGCAATTCCTCCCCGACGTGAATCTTTTTGTGGGTGTCGCAAAAGTAACTGGTGTAAGTTCGCTTGCATTAGTCCAAGTTGTAGGTGTCGTTCCAGTTGCAGTAAACTCTATTCCGGTTGCATTTGAAGAAGCACCAACATTTGTAAAACTATCTCCCGCAACAAATTTGCTTATTATGTATTTTTGCCCTACTACTAAACTCCCGCTTGTTAAAGCTGTTTGTGTCAAAGGGAATGTACGATCACTTCCAAATAATCCACCATCATAACTTATCTGCATAGTAATTGCTCTTGAACTGGAATATTTCATCCAAATACTACCAACTATAAACCTATCATCTGAAGTTATTCCTTCACCTAATAGAGCAATATCTATTGGAATAGAAGTCCAAGTAGATGTATTCGCTACAGCATGAACTTTTTTAAGCGGATCATATTTCCAAATATTACCAGCATTATTCATAAATAGAAGAGTGCCATCATACGAATTGCCAAAATAGGAAGGTGTTGTATAAGAAAGAATTATCCACCCCTTGCCCGGTATAAATGTGTACCATTTATTTTCTGTGGGTGCATACATTATTATTGAATTACCAAAATTCTCTTTTGCACCGAGGATATTTGATTTAGTAAATGATCTATACGCATCTCTTATTGTGTCTTCAGAAATGTTTTTATTTTGATTACCTTGAATTATATAATAATCAAATTGCGAAGGGAAAAATATCGCACCATTTTGATTTACTATTCCTAATCTTGAAGTACCTCCTATTCCATTTATAACTTGAGAAGGGATTTGATTAACCGGATCGTATTGATGATAACCATTATTTCTTATTATGGAAAAGTTTTGGTTAGAATTTAATTCCATCCCTACTATATCATTACCATCTTTTGTATCTAAACTTTTATAATTCTCCGCAGAAATAACATCGTATTGTGGCGCACCCGCACCGGAAATAGGAGAATTCATTATAAAATTTTTCCAAATCTTGTCTATATATGGATTGAGTAAATAGGTTGCACCCTCACTAACCAATGCCTGATCCCAAGAGGAAGCATATTGAAGTGTTGGAGTATATCCTAAAGTTGCACTTAAAAGTAATCCTTGTGTTTCTGTGTTACCTTTGTAAGCAGCGTAATCAGCTTGGAAGTATCCGCTTGCATATAGTGTTAATACATTTGTCAAAATCAAAAGTCCATCTGAGCCCAAAGTCCAAAGAACCCCGCTGCCAATAGCTGTTGATTTTGAAACATCTATTTCTTTAATAAGTTTATAATCTTCTGTTCTTGTTGACGTGGGACTTAAAGCTAACCAAATTCTAATCTTAGTAACTCTTTTATTCATCGTAGCAAAACGGATCGTAGGTTTGATAGCAAGATGCCCGGTAACAGCATGAGCAGATATTCCCGATGCTGATTGATAAACTACAAATTCATTAAAATCATCTAAGATTGCAGTCATAGTTAAATGACAATAATAAGCGGGAGGGAAACCTAACGCAGTGGTGCTTGCAACCTCGACATCAGAAGATGTAGCCAAGCTGAACGTCCCACTATCTGAAATAATATTATATGGATCGAGAATAATATTATCAAGATTATTCACATTTGTAAGAGTGTCTCCACTTGTTAAAGTGTCTATTTGGAAATATTTTTTCTTGTGACCTATACCAACAGCCAACCGATCGAGAACAGATCCAAACCCTATTCTTAACTCATTTAATACTCTATGAAAAGCCAAATCTGCTAATGCTATTGAACTTTTGGCGGTATAATATGCACCCGCAACGCCGAAAGGTTCATAGTTGCGCATTATAATCACAGTATTCCCGACCCAAGATGAACTTGTGACATTATTTGTTGTATTTACCGTCCCCGGCGTGCCCGAAACTGTGCTTGTTATAGCAGCCCAAATGCCCTGTGTAACATTATAGATAGCACCAAAAGAATAGTCTTCTAATGATATGTCGTTTGTTAAATGCAATCCATAAGTGCCACTTAATGATGCAACTGTTGTGACTACAATCTTATTCAACCATCGCCAATCGTTAGACCAACTGCCACCAGCCGGATAATACCAAGGGTACATTCCTATTGCTATATGTGGATAGCCACCAACGGTCCCTCTCTGGAAATAGAAAGTAACTTCTTTTGTAACTCCACCTAATTGCGAAAATACATGAGTTGTAAAACCAAGATTGGCTACTAAGGTAAAACCTTCTGAGGTAAAATCTGGTTGTATAAGAAAAGAAACCGGCGTAACGGCACTAAGCATATCTCCGTTTGTGTCTCTAAGTTCAATATTAGAACAATCGGCACACTCGTTTATCTGAGGTTTCCGTTTTGTTGAGATACCCAAGAACCCATTTATTTCGCGCTCTTTCCACATTAAGATTTATCTTTTTTTGATTTTTCATTTAATATTTGCGTTTCAACCATCAGACTGTCTTTTATACTTTGTATTCCGGCCTGGATAGAATTAGTCAATGATTCTGGTGGTGTCATTCTTAGTTCTTCATAGATGTTCATTTTTGCCATAGCCAACATTTGATCTACAAAAGCATCCCTTACGTCCAAAGTATCTCCTAAATGATCGGCAGTATCAACGGCTAATTTTACCGGGAAACGATTATAATAAACCTTGAAAGTTCCCCAATCCGTTACTAAAACTACTGTCTCGTATCTATTAAGAAAATAAAGTTTTTCCCCGAATTGGAACCAATACATTTCTGAATTCTTTTGGGGAACGGCCAAAAGATTATCAAATTCTAACGGACTTGTGAATATTGCCGGTTGTGGAAATGAACCCCCGGCCTTTGGTGTATATGAAAGACTTGTGATCTGATCTATTCTTAATTTTGCAGCCGAAGCATCTACGGATATATCTGCTGAAGCAGTTAAGAAAGGAGAACCATCAACCAATAACTCTACTTGATCCGCACCACTCGCACTATCTTTAATCGTAAGACTTTTCCCATAATCTTCTTTCTTTGTCTGTTCATCTAGCATCGCTACTAAATCTTGTGTTGCAACATTTACATAATCAATCAAAGGAAGTGTTTGTAGTTTATTGGGTGCAATTTGATTCACAAGTATGCGTAAAAATCCTATTGCTCTTTCTACCGTCCATTGTTTTGAAGTATAAACTGTTGACATAATATCACCTTAATTTGCTTGTTCTTGAATACTAGCGTTTCTCAATAAGGCGATTTTACTATTTACACCTTGATTGATTGAATCTGGTGGTGAAGATTGTAGAATTTCATAAATTTTTAATTTTGTTTTTGCAAGCACCAAACCCATGTATGGATCTTTAATCTCAAAGTAATCTGTTGTAGTGGTGATCTTCTTCGGGTAACCGATATACCAAAACTCTAAAGATGCACTTATAGTTAAATCACCGCTATAAAGGTTAATATCATTTCCATTTCTCGCCCAAAAAATTGTGCCTGTCGTATTCTGAATAATATTTTTCAAATTATCAAATTGTTCTTGAGTAACTTCAACACAAAGTCTTTTACCTACCGCTTGAGCAGAATCAACAATCTTAACAATTTTGTTCACAGGGTTAGTTGTAAATCCGGTAAGACTTGCAGTTGCATAATCACCCGAAACAGATGCCGATAATGTAGTCTTTATCCCATAGTCAAATATCTTAGCAACGCTTAAATATTGCATAACTTCTGATAAAGAAGAATGTAAAGCATCTATAATAAAATTACTTCCTACTTTACTAACATCTATTTGATTAGTTAATACTCTCAAAAAACCGAGAGCATCGGCTAACGTCCAATCTTTTGAGTTCATCGTTTACTCCGTCTCTTTTGCTTCATACCTTAAAATATTTTCAGCATATTTTGCTATGGTACTGTTCCATTGATCAAGAAATGGTGAATCTTCAGTATTCCCACCTGTACTGCCATTCGTCATTGATAAGAAACATCCTTGTGTTTTATCTAATGGTTGTCTGATAAAAGTAATCTCACTCGCTTTACTCTGGAATGCAGCATTATCCGGTAAGATATAAATAGTTCCGCCTATTTCAACTACCATTGGAATTGTAGCACTTCCTTTAGCTTGTATAGTCCTACCACTTTTTACTGTAAGATAAAGATGAGAAGGCATCGGTTCGGCTTGAATGCTATTTACAACTGCATCAAGTAATTGGAAATAATCTAAGTTCGGTGTAGCAATAACATAAGTTGAACTTGCTGTTGTAGTAATTGCTCTCAAAACTACCAACTCCGGGAACACACCAGCGAACATTTGTTTATTGCCACCAGACTTTGACCAAACATCATTAAATAGTTTGAACATAGCTTTATTAATTGCCATCATTCTTGCAAGAGCAGAATAAACTACTCCATTCTGATCTCCGGTTGTGATTGCAACATCCGCGGATGTTACGGCATCATTCATTATCTTTGCTAATTCAACTGATATTCTTTCAAGTTTAGGATTGTTCGCCATTACCAGATCACCTTGCCCTTTTGGATTTGATAACCCTTGTAGCCATGAATATTACCAACTGTTTTTATCTGTTCTAAAAATGAATTGAAATAACTTGCATCACCCAACAATTTCCACAATATCCAATCTCCCAATGCCGAATCAAAATCTTCTGGCGTTTCCGGATCTGCTGAATTCGAAGCATCGGTTGAAGGCATTTTCATTTGAGCGTGAATAATCAGATTTACTACTGCTGTTGGGGCTGGATATAATTTTAATGTGTTAGCAAATATTGTAGCTCTTACAGGATTAGTATAATCATCAAATTCACCACTATTGACTATTTCATCCCATAGATTTGGATAAACAAATTTGATCTCGTAGTCCCAAGTCGAAGGTCTAATGAACCTAAGAATAGAGCCATATATTTCTCTATTAGAAGATATGAGCGTATAGTCTGTTGTGCTTGCAATCATAGCAATAGTTTTTACTGCTTCGATTGGTACACGCAACATTACTTGTTTTACGGCTTCATTTAGTTCGTCGTATATTTCTTCTCTCTGAAACTTATTTACGTCTAATTCCTTTGGTTTCGTGAGGGTACGATAAACTCTACCGTATATTTTTTTGGTGCGATCTCCAGTAGCGATGTCATACCTCTTTTATGCTTTAGTTTCATCAAGAATCAACTGAATTAATTTTACCGTTGGTGCATTATTCGGGAAATCGAGTTCTAATGCTTTGCCAACTTCGATTAGTTGAGGTCTTTCGAGCTTACCTAATTTCTCTGCATCAAGTTGTTCGTTCTCATCGAGATATTTAGCTACGTTGAATTCATCTTCATCAACTTTGCCGGTTTCTACTTTTTTAGTTAATGACTGAATTTCTTTCTGAGCAATAGCAACTTCTTCTTCTTTCAACTTGATTTGATCTTTTAATTCTTGAATTCTTTGTGCCTGGTAATTTTTAGCAAATTCTTCATCTTTGGAAGTAGCTTCTCTGAAAAGATTTGGGCTTGCTTTTATTCTTTCTTTAGCAAGTGCATCCGGGACTTCGAAAGGAACACCAACAATAAGATTAATGTCTATTCCCTCTGTTATTCCATGTTCACCTTTACGAGCTAAAAACTTTGTGATACCGGGTTGAGTTAATACTATTCTCATAATATCCTCTAAATTAATATGTTATGAAATATAAGCGGGATTTTCTCCCGCTTAATTATTATGTCATTGTTGCTGAATAAGCCCAAGTATCAGTACCTGAAGCTGCGGTTTTAATCCAGATAACTTTAGCCTGGATGTCAAAGATCACTGCGCCTTTTTGCATATAAATGCAATGGCCTTTTGCTGCACTTGAAAAAGCCGTAGCACTATCCCACCAACCAATAACTTTTTCTGAGTTATTACCAGCTAAGATTAAAATATCTAAACCAGCAAGAGTAGTAGTATTGGTGATTGCATATTTATCGTGCCAAGCTTCGCCATCATGGACTTGTTTATTATTATATCTTGTTCCTTGTCCCATTGTAGAAACTCCTTTGTCAAGGTAAAAAAAACTTAGAGAGATAATTTCTTACCTCTCTAATTTATTTAACGAAATTAAAAAGCTATTGTGTTATCATCGCCCCAATGAGCAACGACTAATGAACTTGCATTTCTATGCAGATAACCGGCTGTCCCGTATTTACCATCATAATCAATAATGTCCGGTCGTTCAAAACCGATGTACATATCTGCACCTTCGGTTAATTTGTATTTGTAATCCCAATCTTCTTGTTCAAATGAAAGTGGTGCAGCATAACCGCAACCAATAGCACTTGCACCAAAAAGAATGGCAAGTTTTCTGTTACCTGAAGAGCAAGGATTTGCCATATAGGTATTATAGTTACCAAAACTAACTGTCTTGGAACTATCAAAACCTGTATCACCGGAAATCTTTGCATCTGGGATATTCTGATCAACATGAATGAGTGCATTGAAGAATACAGTACCATCAATTTGACCATATTGAAGTTTAGATTTCTCTTGTGCGCCCATATATGCGTAATTAAAAGCTGTTCTGAATTCTTCATCTTTTGATAAGTCATAAGCAGCAGCTTCCGACATAACTATATCATAAAGCAAAGTCCCGTTAATATTTGTTGCTGGTCTGATCAAAGAAATTGATGCTTCGCGAACCATCTTCTTCACCATTTCAGCAGACATTCTTTTATCGGTAGTATCAGTAAGAGTAGTAAGAGCGTTGGCTACGTTTGTTGCATAAGTAGCTGCTGTTTCACTCCACGTTGGTTTGGTTGTACCAGCAACATAGAAATTAGGATGCAATACAGCCGTTAATCCTAACCCGCCATAGACAGCTTTTGCAGTAGTCATGTTGTGAGAATATTTCTCTAAAAGAGCAAGATAAGGTTGATACCCTATCAATCTTCGGAAATAATCTTTTAATTGTGACTGTGATTTACTCATCAACTTCTTAGCGATTTTCTTTAATACTTGTTCACTAACTTTGGAATCTCTCAAAACTACACCTTTCCTGAAGATGTGAGTATGTACTGACATATAGGTAAGTTTTGGTTCTTCTTCATTACTGAGCAACTGAACATCATACAACGGTTGATCAGTAAGTGGATTCAACAATGGAATTTCCATTGTATCACCCGGTTCGTCCATGAAGTTCGTTAAGACTTCAATAGGTTTGCCGGTGGGTGTTAAATTTTTGGTTTCGCTTGAACCTAATGCTACTGATTGAGGATAGTTCCCTTTTGAACCAACAAATCCCATATATCTCGTCCAAAAAGAATCACCATAAAACGGTGCGAACTTTAGATCAGCAGCTAGAATCTTGCGATACGCCCGGATATTGCTATCGAACATATTCATTGAAATTTCTCCTGTAGAGGGTTATAAAATTTATTCTTTTTCCATCTCCCTCTTCAACTCTTCTACTTCAGAAGGGTTCAAATCATCAACTTTATCTAAATCTTTCCCTTTGTATTTGTTGCCGGTAACTCCACCACTTTTTTCCACTGAAGCAGTATTATTCGCGTCTTCGCCATGTTTCTTTAATTCATTAAATGCTTCTTTCCTGGAATCTATGGAAGTTTTTTTACGAATGATGTCTCTAATAACTCCGCGCTTAATAGCAAAGAATTTATTATAGATTGCTCCTTCGTTAAATATTGGCACATTACCGACAAATGTTACAAGGCTTTTATCCATAGTTTTACCATCAGTAGTAATCAACTCTTGTAATAAAGCATTATTACTTTTACCATTAGCGTCTTTTATAATGGTTAAATCCAAACCGAACTTTGCGGGATCTTCAATACCATCTTCTTTTAATTCCGCTATAATTTTATCAATGTCATTTTTGATAATAGTAGTATTGATTTCCGGTTGATGCTCTTGATAATAAACGGCTTTATTAAAGTCTTGTTCTACTTCATCGCGCATAGAATCTTCTTTTTTCATATACCTATAAAAGTCACTCTGTGGTAATGAATTAATGTATTCTTTGGCTTCTTGTAAATCTTCGGGTAAATCGGGAAAAGATTTTCTTAGTCTGTTGAGGATCTCAACTTCTTTAAGTTTTTCAACTTCTTCTGTGAATTGTTGTTTAGGAAATGTCTCCGGTACAATTTTAGCCGGAATTTCTTTTTCTGTTTGTTTGGATTGCTCACCAAGTTTTGTACCGAGTTCTCCAATTTTACGTTGTGCATTAATGTAATTCTGCAATCCTTTAGGTGAGAACATTTCTCCCTTAATAGCTTGCAAAATATTACGGTCTTTCTCATCTGCCTTGGAAATATAATCATCGGAGATTGTGATAGGTTTAGTATCGAGAGGAATAACTTCTCCCGGTTCTTCCTTTGTCTCTTTCTCTAATTCCTTATCGTCTTCCGCTTGATCTTTGGGTTTTTCCTCATCGGTTATTTTCTTTTCCGGCTCTAAATCGGTTTTATCATCAGCATTATCCTTTTCGTCGGTGCTTGATGAATCTGCTTTGTCGCCTTCTTCAAATAACTCTTTGAGTGCCTCTACTTCTTCGGGTGATGCGTTATCCGCTACTTCACTGATTTTATCAATGTTTTCGTCTTCACTAACTTTCAGATCGTCCATTATTTGGTTAAAATCTCGTTCTGGCATTTTTACTCCTTGCAGTACCGCTTTTAAGCGATATTCTCCGCGGTTAATGATTATTTAATTATGTGCCTGTATATGCTGTTGTCCCTGTTGTGAAACATTGTGAAATTGCTAATGAACTTACGCCGGGTGTTGCAGCCATAATACGGCTGTCTATCATTGCCGAACTTGCTGCATCTACTCCGCCTATCTCTGTTCCTACTGAACACGATGGCAGAACAGTTATTTTTTCATATTTATCGTTTGAACTTCCTACATTATAAATCGCTTGGTAAGCTGTACGTCCTATTGTGATGTCCTTAAATAAACAAGAATAAGAAGCGCCTAAGATTCCTTGGTTTAATTTTTTTGTTCCCGTAGTATTGCCGGAAATAAAGATATTTGAAAAAGTTGATCTTGTCGGAACGGTTGTAAACTTAATGCCCTGACCTTCTGCATCATCCCCATCATTCTTTATAATGGCTACATTTCTTACTAAAGATTGTGAAGGTGCGGCTGAACTGTATTCGATCCCTTTTGTAGTTCCAGTTCCGTTCATATAAAGGACTAAATTTTCAATATGAGTTTTAGCTTTTGTTACATTGATTACCGAAACAGCGTCACCCGTACAGGTAATGTTTGAGTTGCCTCCGCCCATTTCGTTATTCCAATCGGTTGCGCCTCTTAAAGTTGTTCCCCATTTATTTAATAGAATTGGTGTTGTAATAGCCCACTCACCAACAACAATAACCTGATCGCCTCTATTCGCCATTGTAGCGTCAATAGCAGCTTGAATGGTATTATAAATACTAACAGTCCCGTCTGCATATTCTCTATAATTCAACTCATAAAAGTCGTCATAGTATGTTTCAGTGTCTTGTATAGCATAATAAACATTGGACAAAGAAACGTCCGGCGTAAATTCGTATGCTACACCCTCCATCATTAATACAAAACATTTTTTGGTTTTGTCGGCGTAAATTTCACCATCAACCAATACACCCCTTCGGTTTGTTGCTCCTCTTCTAATTCTTGTAAGCATTGCCTTCTCTCCTATGTAAATTTGATTTCATTCGTCTCTTAGACTTTCGTAATTGTTATTCTTTCTTAAAGTCATTGAAGAACTCATCCCAAACAAAAGAATTAAATTCTTCCGGTGATTTGAAGTTCTTTGTAAAATTTTGATAAGATGATTCAACCGTTACCATATCGTGTTTTTCCTCTTCTTTCCCTTCTTCTTTTGGCATCCGGACCGAGAAATTCGCGGTGATTATTCCATCTTCAATTCTTACGGAATCTATGGTTTTGCTGACTTTATCTTTCTTGATCTCAGCTTTTACAGCATCAGTCAAGACGTTTTTCATCTTTTCTTTTAATTCTTTAGTAGCCATTTTATTCTCCGCTTTTAGATATTATTAAAATATTTCACTTTTAATAATCTCGCTTAGGAAGAGTAAAATAGAGCGAAAATACTGCCGCATCACGTCCGCCGGCGATTGATTCTAATTTTAGTCTATAATATTTTGATCGTATGCCTTGGAGTGCTTTATAGGTGAATGTTTCGGTTTCAGTTTCTATACTGTCTTGTAATACTGTCGCAATCATTGAAGATGCTGTTGTGGTTTCGTTACTATGCAATAATGTTATCTTAACTTTTGGCGCACCAGCAGCACAAACAACATAATACGAATACTCAAGATCGGTTACACCATCATAATCCGACAGTGCAAACAAATTTGAAGTGAGTGTCGCATAAGTGCCCGCAGTTGTATCCATTGTCCCAGTGAAGGACAATTCCAAACCGCTAACACCTTTTACTTGTGTACGTGCGTTGTTCGTCCATTGGGCGTTTAGGGTAAGTGGGATTATCATTAAAAGAAATACGAGGGAGAATAATTTGAGCTTTTTCATCTGTCAACTCCTATGTAGTTTTGTTGTTTTCATAAAATAAAAAACCCCAGCCAATTCCTTTTTCTGGAACTGATCGGGGTCTATTAAACTTATCCGATTACTACTTAATTATTTGTGCATAATATAAAAATAAATTTATAAATATCTACTATGAAAAATTATAGAACCATTTTTTTTAAGGAATCGTAACTTAACTTCTGTGTGTCAAAAACTATTTCTCTCTGTGGTGTTACACTTACATAAAATCCTACAACTAAACTTGACTGATGAGATATTCTCAACAAGTCTAAGAACTCAAGAACTTTATGCTTCTGAGTATTCGGTAAACTCTCTATCCAAGATGTGAGTTCTTTAAGGTCTGTCATGGATTACATCAACCACTAAGATTATGTGTAGCATAAACATACCAGCGAAGACATCTCCCACCCATATAGCAAAGAATATGGAAGTGATTACACCCAGGACTACCAGCAGAAAGTCTTTTGATACTTTCATCTTTATTTTACTCCTAAAATTTTCTTGGTTGTTTCTATGTTGCCTTTTTTACCAGCGAGACATTCAAAGAAATGATGGATTCTCTCAACCGTAAAAGTGTGTTCGATTTTCGGTTTCCGCATCTTTCTGAATCTTTTGTCTTTTTCGAGTTTCTTTATTTGCCCTTTCGTCATTACTACATAGTTCATGTATGCCCTCTATCAATGATACCCATAAAAAGACCAAGTACGAAAGGAAATAAGCCGATAATTAATCCCGGCTCCTTCTCAAATAAATATCCCAAGCCGGAAAACATAAGTGAAGTTACAACTGCAATAATCCAATATCGAGTTTCTGTCATACCCAATCCTCACCATCCCAAGTTTTATTAAATTTCTCTTTCATAATTACTCTCAATCCGGTTTCTTCTTTTGATGGCATCTTATCGCCACTATGTATTTCTCTCATGTCAAATGGAAAATCAACGCATTTTTTATTATACTCTATCCAATCCATATTAGACATCTCTTGTAGTTGGTCTTGGCGGGGTAGCCGAACAACAACACCCGATAAAGGGTGTTGTATTCTACCCTCATACTCTAGTCCGACCAACTGCAATAATCTTTTTTCTTTATTTGCGCTTATGGATAGAAGATAATCCCCTGCAATTAAAATCAATTCTCCTTTTTCCCAATTACTTCGTTTTCTCTGTATTTCTTTTGCAGCTTCACACATCTTGATATAAACTTCATCTTCATAAAATTTTTTCATTTCGCTATCTCCAAAGTATTTTTGCTAATTCTTTTGTCAAATTATAGCGGTATTTTATTACTCTTGCTTCCAAAGATTCCGGTTTCTCGATCAGCATCTTTATCTGAGTTTCTAAATCCTTTATTCTAGCAATTAGTTTTGCTTTCTTCATTTCATCATTTCTCGCTAAACCTATACACCTGTTGTTCCCCTACTACTCTTATCTTGTAATATTGCATTTTAGAAAACGGATTTATTGAAACCCAATTCACCGAATCCTTACTCCCTTGCATAGTCCAACTGACAGATAATGTGTCGTATTCAGAATTTAGTGCCATCATATTACCTGGTTTTATCTCGGTTACAATAAAAATGCTTGTGTCTGTTTTTCTCTGCACGAACAAAAGTACCACCAACAACGCAAGCATTATAAACAACAATATTATTGTTTTACTATAACTTCTCATTTTCTCCTCTGTTTATTTCATTAACTCCAAATAGCCAATGCACTCGTAGATGTAGTCAAGCGCTTTAAGAATTGAGTGTGTTTGTTCGCCGTCAGTTGCTTTTTCTCCATAACTTATTAGTCTCGCTGCAATGCTTGATAAGTAGTTTATCCGGTAATCTATCTTTAGGTTATCGTCGTGAATTGTTTTAACATCTGTTACTGTTGGCAACTTACTTGTATCAATGGCAGCTTCTCTGTTGTAGCTATCAATGTAACGATTGAGCCATATCTGTACCTTTGTGAGTGTTGCGTTAAATTCGCTCTGATACATTACGTTGAATTCGTTTGCTTCTAAGGTCTGATCATCAATACTGAAAATTAATTTTAATAATTTAGTCTTAGTATCTTGCGCCATTTCAAGTGCTTCTTCTCGGTTCGCTTTCTTTATTTCTCTTACTTGGGATTGGTTCATGGTTTTACCTTTAATTCTTTTTGTAAATTCCGTTTGAATAACTCTCTAAATCTGTCCCATCCGGTTACTACTCTTGGGAAGATTCTCTTTTGAATGAATCCTATAATAACCAAGAGCCAGATTGTTGCACCTAACCAATGCCAAAAACTCTGAAAGAAAAATTCATAGATTGTCATAACCACCCTTTATTTATGTTGGAATACTCTTGCTCTAAAATTTTTGGTTAGTGTTGGATGAACACCCTCACAATCACATTCATATATCTGCTTCATCCCTAAACTTTCAAAAATCTTTTTATAGTTTCGCGGGAAACATATTTTATTTAATGAGTGCTCGTCCTCAATCGTGATAATGTGTTTTGCTCTCTTGACCATCTCTGCAAATATCCATTCGCTTTCTTGTGGTAAGTGTTCTAATGCGGCCATTGTAAAAATCAAATCATATTTGTTTTCAAAATTTCTAAGGTAGTCCTCTATCGAACTATTGAATATCTTGAATCCTTTCAAAGAGTTCTTAACGGCTTCCGAGTTTAATTCTATCCCAGTCAAATTTGTGAATCCCTTAGACCTTAAATAATTAAGATTTCTACCAACATTACATCCAAGTTCTAAAATCCTTGTGTGTTTTGACAGAGGAATAAACGCAATTAAATTATGGAAGAACTTACTTTTTCCTATCCCTTCTTTATACTTATTCCAATTATCACCCTCGGCTTTATTCCAAAACTCTTGCGTCTGCTTTAACGTACGTTTCTTGTGAAACAGTCTGTACTTTATCCAGCACTTAAATTGATCGTATTTTGTCATATTAGTTTAGAAATAGTTGCACAAATCCAACTGTTGTTTTATAGTATATTATATCGTGCTGATAAAAAGGATATGGGTTGCTGATAAGGAAGAAATCTAACTCCATAAATATTTCTGCAACTTCGGGCATAATTTGGAACGGACACTTATAGGGTGGACTGTCTTTGTAGAACTGATCGAGATTCTTATTCAATTCTGGTATTGTAAATTTCAAATTGCCCTTCTATAGTTTGTGGCGGGTGAGGGAATTGAACCCACAATTACTTGGTTATGAGCCAAGCCTGTTACCAATTACATGCAACCCGCTATATTTAATTCATTATATATTCAATGTGTGATAGAATTATTTTGCTTTTGACAGTATAAGTAGGAATTTTTCGATCTCGCAGATGTATGAGATCCCAAGTCTGACAATGAAGCATAAAACCAATCATGTTATTATGATCTCTTTGTGCTTGTTTAAGTTTTTCCCAATCCACTTTATCCATTAGCTGCCCTGCTGTGAACTATCATTCCATTGAGTGCGTCTTGTTGGGATTTTTGTGCTACTTGAAAATCGTAATTTTTCTTCTCATTATCAAGCATTTTTCCGTGTGCTTCTAACTGAAGATTGATTTTCTTTTGTGTGTTATCCAATACCTTGCCTTCGGTTTCTACCTGATCTTGTTGGTTCTGTATCATTTGATTTTGTAATTCAGCGCTCCCTTTATCAAGTTCTAGTTTCTGGAATGCCTGTTGAAGAGCCAACATAGCTGTTTGTGCCTGAGCTTCTTTATCCCCTTTCTGATCATCCATCATATCAAGTGCTTCTAATACTTCGGTCCGATATGAACTATCGCTTGCCTTCACCATCACCGGGAACATCTTAGTTGCAAATTGTGGATTGATTGTAATAGCAAACTTCATTAAATCCACCAGTTTGACAAATTCCATTTCTCTTTCTGTTGGTCCGTACGGTGCATTAGAGATCACAATATCATATTCTCCAATCGTTACATCGTTTAGAATTCTCTCTACAACTTTACCTTGTTCTATGATCACTCCGGTT
>Ga0208375_1000411_pt1 | contig 63538 bp, 76 predicted proteins | sample RifOxyD1_FD_184038 | JGI IMG/M metagenome (GOLD analysis project Ga0208375, IMG submission 184038) | Soil microbial communities from Rifle, Colorado - Rifle Oxygen_injection D1 (SPAdes) | ecosystem: Environmental > Terrestrial > Deep subsurface > Rock core/Sediment | place: Rifle, Colorado... | reverse complement strand
TCAGAAAAAACCTGACCCCTGCAATCATGGAAGGACAAACAACAAAAATATGGACGTGGGGCAATTTTCTTCATGCAAAATTAAAGTATCTTTAATAAGACATTACCGTTTATCGTAGCAGGAGTTTCCTGATTTAGAAATCTGTTTTCGGTAATAGACGAAGCTTGCTCATATTTGAATGTATCTCGAGCACTTTCGTTATAGATGACTTTCCAGTTCATCTTTTTTAGTTCGCATTTCTTAATAATCTTGGTGATTAATTGGTCGGTTCTTTCTATATCTTCTCCGGCGTAAGCTCCTAAAACATACCACGTATCACCTTTCCCCATTGTTTTAATGCCTTCGTTGAAAACGGTTTCCATGCCTTTCCATCCGCGGAAGATTTCCGCTTCGGTGTCTTTCCCACTTAAAGATTGTTTTAATTTTAATTGGGGTAGAATGGCTTGGATTTCTGTCTCTTGTGCATCAATCTCTTTCTTTTTATCGTCCAAGAAGTCAATTAATCTATCTGGATTAACTGCATGAAAATGTTTAGTGTTAGCAATAATTACATGAGTGACTAAACCTTTCTCAGCCAGCCGCTCTAATCCATCGTACACTTTAGACGTATGAATCTTGGTTTTCTTAATGATTGCTCCAGAAGAGGTAGAACCTAGCTCTAATAATGCTAGGTATATTATAGTTTCATTTTTTGTTAGTCCAATAGACTTCAATAGATTTTCAATATTCATACATTTACAATAATAATCAACTCTTATTAAATCTTTCTACTCTTCCCACGACAGGGAGGAAGAATATTTATATACTAGCTAGTCACTACTGTATCATAATAAAATGTAAAAATAACGGTTATCCTTACCGCAAAAAGGAGGAGGTAAAGAAAATGGAAAGTTTAGAAGAAGAGTTGAAACAGAAGTTTTATAGCATGGGCAAACTAGAAGGAAGTATAAACGCTGTACTGGCGTTTATAGAAAAGAGAAAACTTGAAGAGATAGGTATGGTAAATATGCGTTCCCCGGATATAGCCGGAGTGATAGAATATGAAAGCATTACGGGAGAGAAAAAGACTTACATCAGTAACAAGCCATATCTGTGTGAAGAACTGATGGATTTTATGGCGGGGTACTTGCATGTGAGTGTTGAAGTTCCTTCATCCTCTTATTTGGAAGGGGTAGATGAAGCAAAAAAACCGGCTCCACAAGGTCATCCATTAAAAGCACAGATGTTTGTGTTTTAAGAATAGGAACCAAAATGAAACTACTCCTCGTAGAAGACCAAGGACCGCCCTTAAGGGCTTTAGAAGGGGCAATAAAAGCAATCCTGCCAAAATATTGCTCTGGCTTTAGCCCACAGGATTATGACGTAGCCCGCTGCTATGCTAAAGCAGAAGAGCTCATCAGCAGCCACAGCTACGATTTAATCCTTTTAGACCATCGTATGCCTTGCCAAGACACTGGAGAATTAGAAACAGAAGATTTCAACGCTTTTTGCAGCAGACTGGAAAACATTGGCTACGGATTGATTCCATTAATCAAAGAGAAAAGCCCCTCAGCGGTTATTATTGGCACTTCATCCTTGTCTGCAGGAGAGCTAAGAAGATTTTCCCAGCCAGATTATCAGTTAGATAAATGCATGGCTTTTCAGGGATTAGAATCTCTTTTAACAAAACTAAGAGATAAACTAAATTAATCCTTAACTGTAGAATAAATTAATCGGAAAACAAAGTGCATTCTCTTAACAAATCTTTTTAAATCAGGGGCGGATTTTCACTTCTACAGCGGGGTAGGACAGTTTGGAGTGTCCGTCGGGCTCATAAACGGATAAGTTAATAAAAATTGAGATACCCGAAGGTCAGAGGTTCAAATCCTCTCCCCGCTAGATTTTTTTTTAATTATTAACAAAAAAAGAACTAAATTAGATTATATCCTTGCTCTGTTTTGAGCATTTCTAAAACATCTTTTGTTCTTTGCTGAATAGTTTGATAAACTTGTGAGGGCAAGCCGAGATTGGGAAAATCCACTAATCGTTCTATAGACCGCACTGCTGGCTGTTTTAATTGTTCCATATCTGGAAGCAGAATAGACATCCAATCTTTCTTATGGGGTGGATTTGTAATCGCGATATTCCAGATTTCTTCATAAGGGTGCGGACCCCCTTGATAACTTCTGTTTTCTAATAAAGAGCATATAGCATCTACGGCTCCTACTCGCAGATCGTTTTCTGAAGCGTTGGGATTGAGAGTGTTGCCGTTCCACATAAGGTGATGATACTGCTGGCGATGAAAGGCTAAGGAATGAGAGACATAAGGCTGAACAGAAGCTGTATCTTCCCGATACTGCATAGCAAATCCTTGAATCACCGACCACTCGAACTTATTGCCCGGGCCAACTAAATCATGCGGCCGTTCAGGATCGCTTCGACCAAGGCCGAGCTGGTGCAGAAAATATTCTACTTGACAAGCATGCTGAGTAGTGTGAAGCAGCCAAGCGTTTACTTCCTTTTCTGTGGGCTTAAGTTCAAGTTCCATGCGAGAAGATTTAAGCTGATAGTTTAAAAACATTGCGCGATTTAGGTTAGTTTATGCCCTCAAGGTGTTAATAAAAAAGTATCAACTAAAAGGACTCATTTCCAGAACGCTTCTTTCTTGCGGTTGATGAAAAAGATGACTACAATAAATGTAATGACCAGAAGAACAAAGCCAATCTTACTCCTTGTATCAAAATAGCGGATAGTAGCGCCAAACGTGGCAAAGACACTGCCTAAGAATAATCCTAAAGCTACGCTGTCTTTGAGGAAAGGAAGGAAAACAGCTATGACCAAGATGAGTAAATTAAAGAGTGTAATAAAAACATATTTGGTTCCTTCGTAAACTAATTTTTCCTGCTCCCATTTCTGCTGATTTGCATAAAAATCTTTTTGACACTGAGCTTGTTTTTCAGTAATGGCTATGCTTTGCTCTGCAGCTAAAGTCTTCTCTGGAGCAGGAGAAGGATATTTTAAATAGCAATCTTCAGTACCATGGTAGTATGAGTCTGTTCCAGTGTACTCTGGAAAAAAGACATTAGCTCCCACAAAGACCATGGGCACATATAGCAGGACAATGATTAAAGTATAAAGCAGTTTTGACCAGTTCATGAGAAGGATAGAGAATCTGTTGGGGTATTTAAAGATTGGGGTTAAAGAAAGCTTAGAATGGGCCAAAAAAAATTAACTCGCCGAAATCTTTATAAATATGCTCTGAATTACACAGAATATGAAGGTGATAGCAGTTCTCGATTGCTAAAAACATGGAAAATTTAATGCAAGACAGTCAAATGAATCAACTAAAAACTGGGACCACCACTGTTGGCCTTGTCTGCCGCGATGGAATTGTTATTGGTGCAGATAGAAGAGCTACAGCCGGTTATCTAGTGGTAGATAAACGTGCTCAAAAAGTGCATATTATCAATGATAGCATTGCTTTAACTATCGCGGGCAATGTCTCTGATGCCCAACTTTTGATTAAACTTTTCAAAGCAGAATTAAAATTGAAGGAGATTCAAACTAACCGTAGAGTAAATATGAAAGAAGCGGCTAATCTACTGGGCGGTTTCCTGTATTCAGCTATCCGCCAGATGAGTATGATGCCGGCCATCACTCATTTTCTTTTAGCAGGAGTAGATAATGTGGGATATCATCTTTATGATTTATATCCGGACGGTAGTGTGACTGAAGTTACAGATTATACTTCTTCCGGTTCTGGCTCAGTGATGGCTTTTGGCTTATTAGAAAATCTTTATCGAAAAGATCTGAATGTAGAAGAGGGTGTAAAATTAATAGTAAAAAGCATCAATTCTGCATTACAGAGAGACATTGCTACCGGCAATGGCGTAGATGTAGTAACTATTACTAAAGACGGAGTGAAGAAAGCAGTAGAAAAAGAATTAGAAGCCAAGTTAACTCTATAATTTTTTGGCTTTTATTTTTATTTAAACTAGAGGTTTGATTGATTCAATTACCAACTAAATTACTATGGCAGATATCTTAAAAGAAGTTATCAAGCGGTTGCCTGAGAAAACAGTCTCTGAAGCGGCTTTTGAAGGAGCGAACATTGTCTTGTACACCAAAGACCGCAAATTTTTGGAAGAGAGTAAAGAGATTGTCCGTTCGTTAGTGGAAGAATTCAAGAAACGAGTAGAAATTAGACCTGATCCGGAAATTACTATGAATGAGGACAAAGCGGAAGAAAAAATCCGCAAAATCCTGCCGGAAGAAGCCGGAGTAAAAGAAATCTTCTTTGACAGCAAACGTTCACGAGTGGTTATTCATGTAGAGAAACCGGGATTGGCTATCGGCCAGCAGGCAGCTTTACTAGCTCAGATTCGTAGTGAAACTTTTTGGATACCGTTGATTCAGCGGATTCCCCCCATACGTTCTAAACTGATTGAGAGCATTAGAGCAATGTTATATCAAGAATCAGAAGCTAGGAGAAAGTTCCTTCACAAAGTCGGCCACCGCATTTATGATGGCTGGTTGAGAGAGAAAAAGCATGAATGGGTAAGAGTCAGTTTTATGGGTGGAGGAAGACAGGTCGGCCGCAGCTGCTTATTCCTTCAGACACCAGAATCAAGAATCCTTCTCGACTGCGGAATTGATGTGGCTAATGACAAGGAACCTTATCCCTATCTCGATGCTCCGGAGTTTGATATCAAAGAATTAGATGCAGTAATTGTTTCACATTCTCATTTGGATCATAGCGGATTGGTTCCGTATTTATTGAAATTGGGGTATGACGGCCCAATTTATTGCACCGCTCCCACTCGAGATACCATGGTTTTATTGCAGCTGGATTTGATTAAGATTCAAAGAGACCAAGGGAATGATCCGATTTATACTACTGAAGAAATCAAGAAGATGGTGATGCATACCATCTGCTTAAAGTTTGATGAAGTGACAGATATCACTCCTGATGTACGCATTACGTTCTACAACTCCGGCCATATCTTGGGTTCTGCCTTGACCCATATGAACATCGGCAACGGCCTTCATAATTTAGTTTATACTGGCGATTTGAAATTTGGAAGGACGCATCTGCTGGAAGCCGCGGACATAAATTTCCCTCGCTTAGAGACAATGGTAATTGAATCGACTTACGGGGGAAGAGATAATGTCCTGCCGCCCAATGCTGATTCAGATGAATTTACGTTGGAAGTAATTAAAGATGTGATTGACCGGGGAGGAAAAGTATTAATGCCAGTACTTGGTTCAGGCAGAGCTCAAGAAGTGATGATTATTGTAGGGAATCTGATTAAAGAAGGAAAACTGCCACAGATTCCAGTCTATATCGATGGTTTGTTGTGGGATATCACCGCTATTCATACTGCATATCCTGAATTCTTAAATCGCAATATTCGAAAGGAAATCTTTCACCAAGACAACAATCCATTCTTATCCGAAATATTCAAACGTGTCGGCAGCCAGAAAGAAAGAATGAAAGTTATTGAAGACGAAGGGGCGTGCATCATTTTGGCTACTTCAGGAATGCTTCAAGGAGGACCGAGCGTAGAATACTTCAAGAATCTTGCCAGTAACAAGAAAAATGCTATGCTCTTCACCTGCTACCAAGGAGAAGGTTCTTTAGGAAGACGAGTACAACAAGGAGAACGAGAGTTTTCTTTTAGAGAAGGAAACAAGAATACTATTGTAAAGATAGAGATGGAAGTAAAGCGATTGGAGATCACCGGCCATTCTGACAGAAGGCAATTGATGAATTATATCTCTCGATGCAGCCCGTCTCCCAAACGAGTGATTATCAATCATGGAGAAGTTTCCCGAAGCATGGACTTGGCTTCTTCGATCCACAAGCAGTTCAACATCGAAACTATAGTGCCGAGAAATCTTGATACGATACGGATTAAGTAGAAGCTAATCGTATACCGCATCTCGTTTATCTATTTTGAAAACAATTATCTTTTCCATTTTGTAGTCTACTCTGTAAAGAGCGCGGTAATCTCCCACTCTTAATCGAAAAACTCCATGCCCCCCCACAATGGCTTTGGCAGAATGAGGAACGGGATTATCCGGCAGAAGAAGGGAGTCCAACTTGTCGACAATCCTTTTTGCAAAATGCTTGTCTAATTTCTTAAGAATGTCTAATGGCTGCGCATCATAAAATATTTCAAAGCTCATATCCCTAACTCTTTTCTTAAATCTTTGACGTGAATTAATTCTCCTCTTTTTTCATGAATTCTGCTTTCTTCTAAGAGAGATTCCTCCTCATGGGTCAAAAACATTTCTTTATCTGGCATGGTCTCTTTGATTAACTTTAATTCATCTTTGATCTCTTTCAATTCCTTGAGTATTAGCTGTGTTTCTTCCATCTCTTCCCTGAAGCGGTTGTTTTTTATAAATTTAATGGCGTTTATTTACCATAACTTATAAAAATAAACGCGAGATATAGAGACTAATGCCGCAGTCGCATAACCTGGTATTGCGCAGGTCTTGAATTAACGGAATAAATGATTCAAGCAAACCTGTCCCGCAAGGGACTCTCGGTTCAAATCCGAGCTGCGGCGGTTTTATTATTTTTTATGATTAAAGAATAATGATGCGGTAGCCGGGACTTTCGCACCATTGCTGGCATTCGAACCCAGGCCAAATGCTTGGGAAGCATTTATGCTAACCACTGCACCACTACCGCATGGCTAGCGGATTAGTTTGTTTGGTTCTTTTTATGGTTTTCTCTTATGGAGACAAATAATTTAAAAACCATGGGAATAACCCTTGCTTATGAGTGAAGCCAACAAGATACTGCAGAAAGTTTTGGCAGAGATTACTCCGTCTTTGCGTGAGAGAAAAGAATTTGAGACAAAGGTAAGCAGTTTTCTAAAAAAACTTAATTCTGGCCTGAGGAAGGTTAATGCAGCAGCTATTCTCGGCGGCTCAGGAGCCAAAGATACCTGGTTAGCCGGCAATAAAGATGCAGATATCTTTGTCTTGTTTGATTATAAAAAATACCGAGAAAAATCTGCGGTCTTAGGAGATTTGCTGGAGAAAGAATTAAAAAAATTGAAATTAAAAGTAGACAGACTGCATGGCAGCAGGGACTATTTCCAATTTAAAGAAGGAGAAAACATTTTTGAGATTATTCCGGTTCTAAAGATCAGAGACAAGAAAGAGATGATCAATATCACTGATGTTTCTCCATTGCATGCGGATTGGGTAAAGGGCAATAGTGATAAACGATTGAAAGAAGACATCCGCTTGGCTAAGAAATTCTGCCGAGCTCATAATTGTTATGGTGCGGAAAGCTATATCTCTGGCTTCAGCGGCTATGTTCTAGAAATTTTGACTATCCGCTACGACGGTTTTGTTCCTCTATTGAAAAAAAGCTTGAAATGGAAAGATAAAGATGTGGTAGACATCAAGAAATATTATCAAAATGCCGCGGAAGTCTTTGATAAACTAAACTGGTCCAAAGTGCATTCTCCCTTGATCGTGATTGATCCAGTGGATAAAAACCGAAATGCTGCTGCGGCTCTTAGCCGGGAAAAGTTTTATCTGTTCAAGAAAAAAGCAGAAGAGTTCTTGAAAGCTCCTTCTGAGAGATTATTTGAAAAAAAGGAGATCACTTTAGAAACGGTAAAAACAAAAGCTAAAGGAAAACCTATTGTTTACCTTGAGATTGCTTCTTCCTCTGGCAAAGAGGATGTAATCGGAGCTAAGCTGCTGAAAGCCTTTGAATTCTTAGGAAAATCACTGAGAGAGTTTGGAGTCTTAGACTCTGGATGGGAGTTTGACAAGAAAAACAAAGCTATTTTTTATTTCATTTTACGGGAGAATGAGATTGCTCCAATTAAATTACGAGCCGGGCCGCCCACCCGAATAGAAATTGCAGTTAAAGAATTCAAGAAAAAACACCAAGATGTGTTTGAAAAAGATGGAAGGCTGTGGGCTAAAGTAAAACGAGAGCGGTATAAACTGAAAGAGTTTATAGCGGCTGTTCTTACAGATAAATTTCTGAAGGACAAGATAAAAAGAGTCAAAACTATAGTTAATTAAATACGGCCTTGTAGAGATTCTCACCAATTTTTTTTAATTTTTTAGAAATATATGCCCTCGCAGGGATTTGAACCCTGGTCACAGGTTCCGCAAACCCGTATTCTATCCAAGCTATACTACGAGGGCAAGAATCCTCTTATTCGGCCGTTTATTTTTTAATCTTTGGGAGAAAACAGGGATAAGGAACCGATGTTAATCTGATAGATATCGATAGTTTTATAATAAATTACTTCTTTATTTTAAAGAGAAAGATTAAAAATGGATTATTTGTATAAGAGATTTGCGGAGTATTATGATTTGTGTTATTCGAAGAAAGATTATAATAAAGAAACTAACTTTCTTAAATCATTAATTAAAAAATATAAAATTACAGGTAAACATCTTCTTGAGTTTGGCTGTGGAACTGGTGGACATGCCATTCATCTTCGCAAAGATGATTTTAAAATTGTGGGAGTTGATTTAAATAAAGAGATGTTAAAAATTGCAAGGAAAAAATCAAAATCGATACATTTTTTACAAGGAGATATGCGGACATGTGATTTAAAAAAAAGATTTGATATTGTCATTTGTTTGTTCAGCACAATACATTATAATCAAAACTGCCGTGAACTAGAAAAAACGCTTAGGAATTTTTACAAACATCTGAAACCGAGAGGACTGCTTATCTTTGATATGGGTTTCAATGAAGAAAGATGGAGCGGCGGCCACATATTTGTTGATAATTGGTCAAACAGAGAAGTGGATTTGGTGCGGTTTTCAAAGTCTAGAAGAAACGAAGATTATGGGATTTTGGATATGGCTTGTATCATATTTAAAAATAACAAATTCCAATTTGAAGAAGAACATCACAAACTAAGGATATTCAAAACACCTGAAGTAAAAAAACTTGTTGAGAAAATCGGTTTCAACGTAGACTTATACGCAGGTTATACCAAAAAAGTTTGGCAGAAGAATTCTAAAAAGTATGTTGTTTTTGCCGGTGTAAAACAATAGGTTTATCTCTCTCTTGCCATATACAACAATTCTTTTAGAACTAAGGGCAACTTTGTGATATTATCCTCTCCGCTGAAGTGGCCTTTCCCTTTTTCAATAATAATCTTTGCATCTAACTTTTCCCGATATGTTGCAATGTTTTCTAAAGGAACATATGGATCATCGTCTGAAAAAATGGCTGTAAAATGAGAAGAAGTTTTTTTAATTTTAACAAAATCAATTGGTGTTTCAAACCACGGCTTAGCAATCGCTTGTTCTTCTTTCGTTCTCGTAGCCATAGGAGTTAAAGAAACCCAACCGGCTACAAAAATTGCTCCGCCAACTGGGCTCTTAACCGTTTGTAGATATCTCAAGATTGTCTGACAACCGATGCTATGTCCTACGAAGTAAGTTTCCTTATCGAGCTTTCCTACTAATTTTGCTAGATGTGGAACCCAGGTTTCTATTCTAGGATGACCAGTCTCCGGCATAGCCGGTACAAAAACCTGAAAGTTCCTATTCTCTAATTCCTTCTTTAGCCAAGGAAACCAACCTTCTTCCGGATATCCTTCCCAACCATGAATGATAAACACACGTTTAACCATTTCATCTCTCTTTCACTATCTGGCCTTCTCCGGGAGGCAGGGCGGCCATGATTGTGTCCAATTCTATTGCTTGGCCGCTTCTTTTTTCCAGCTCGTATTTCACCCGCTTGGCCAAATCGCTTTTTTTGAGATCTCCTGGTTTGATTAAAAGGTAAACTGAGCAATGCTTTTGGGCGGCGGTTAAGGGGGCGGCCATCAGTTTTCCTTCTTTAGTTACTCCGACGGCAATCTTTAGTTCAGGATGAAAATACTGACGCTTGCCGTAAATCATGAATGCTCCTTTGGCCAGATATTCTCCTGGCTGGGCAGTCTTGCTCACCTGCTCTCCTTGAATAGCATAGACTTCAGCGGTGCCTAACCTTCGTTCCCACGCGCGAGAATTGGCTGCACAGAAGGCAGCTGCTTCCTGCAGCGTAGCTTCTCCAGGTTTTCCTTTTATTACTACAAACGGACTGCCTGGTGCTTCAGTATGAAAAACAGTGTCATCTTTATCAGTGTATTTTTTAATGATGATTTCATTGGTGGTGGCATCTCTTCCTCCAATGACCAACAAACCTTCAGAAGAGATAAACCAGCGTAATTTTTCGTACCATTCTTTGGGAGCCTGAACTTTTTGGCTTTTGCTTTCTTTGGCTGTTTTGGTTTCTTCTGCTTCAGATTCTACTTTCTGCAGTTTCTTCTTTGTTTCGGCAACGGCCAGAGCTAGACCGAGAAGTTTCTTCTTGGCCTTCTTGGCCTTCTCAAAGTAGAGAGAAGCGTTTTCTTCCAAAGATTTGTTCCAATAAAGTTCGAGTGACATTTGGCTGGAAAAACAGAGGGGAGATATAAATTTATACTGATTATTCTACACACTCAGGAATGCTGCTGGCTTCTACGGCCTGTTCAGGACAGGTAAGGATGTCACCGGAGAACTCCAATTGAGGAATCAGCTTGACTCTACGAGGAGGACCGACTTCGGAGACATTGATCTTCTTGATAGCGGAAGAGGCCTGTTTAAGCGAAGAATCCAAGATTGTGAAAGTTGCAGTCTTGTCTTCTCCAATAAGGTCAATATTCAAACCAGCGATGTCCATCACCCCCCCATTTTCGATGACCATCTCCAAAATCTGAGTGTCTTTATCCATGCACACCTGCTTCACACCTTCGATATCGACAAAAGCTAGACCGAGATTCTCTACACTACACTCTGCTAGTTTCTGCACTTCTGCTCGGCCGAAGTTCATGATTACTACCCCAAGAGCGATTGCTAAAGAGATGAGCAAGAATGTGGCCATTAACGGAGTGATGCCTCTCTTTTTCATGTGATGTTTAACTTAAAGTTTCCAATGCAATTTTCCTTTGTGCCAGATTTCTTGGATGCGATGAACGGGAATAAAGATTTCCTGGCCTTTATCGTGAAAGATTAGAACTCCTTTCTCGATGTGCTTAAGGTTTTCTGCCTTGATAGTCAGATTCTTTTTTTGGGCATGATCATAATACTTGAAATGGAATTCCTCTTTTCTCGGATGTTCATGGACATAATGCATATTTTTTAAGACTTTTTTTTCCATGCTACCTAATGGATCTAACTCCCGAAAAATCATCCCCGAAAGAGTAAGCATAGCAAAACCGACAAATAGACTGACCCACGCATTCTCAATGTAAGGCAGGCCGCCTACCCCTTCCCATATTCCTTTCCAGAACAGAATTAAGGCCGTGCCGTAGAATATGGCCCATAAAAAATGTTTATCTTGTTCACGCATTACCATTATATCACCTATCTCTTTTTTCTTAGAATACAGCTAAATCCCTGATTTTATATAGTTTTTGCTATTTTCGACAGTTTATTTCGTTTGGAGATTACACTAGATATTATAAGTACATCAGTCTGAATATTTTTTTCTGATTATCCTTCAGTATAGCAATATTTTTCTCTAACTTATATTTTCTATTATCTAGGTTTCGTTTCTCAAATCTTTATAAGCAAGAGATTTTTCTTTTTTTCATCCTTCACAAGTATTTGTGGTTAAAATGAAGTGACAACACAAGATGTTGTGATTGGTACAGATTAGTTAGATTAGTTAGATTACTTGATTGTTGGTGAAACTATGCAATGCCCGTACTGCAGCCATGAAGAGACCCAGGTGATTGACAGCCGGGTAAATGAAGTGACAGTTAAGCGGAGAAGGGAATGTGAAAAATGCAAAACCCGGTTCAATACGTATGAGAAAGCTGAAGTGGGTCTGCAGGTATTGAAAAGAGACGGCAGCTGTGAACCTTTCATGGCCGAAAAGCTGAAGAAAAGCATGGTTCTGGCCTGCAACAAGCGGCCGATCAGTGAAGAACAGCTATGCAAAATGGCAGAAAATGTGGAAAGAAAGATGAGAAATTTAGGCAAAGCAGAAGTGAAAAGTATCCTGGTAGGTAAGCTGGTGATGAAAGAACTGTTGAAAGCAGACCAGATAGCTTACCTGCGTTTTGCTTCAGTCTGTAAATCCTTTGACAATCTTAATCAATTTGAAGAAGAGTTAAAAACAATGCGGGGGGAAGAGAGATGATTAAACAAATAAAGAAGAGAAGCGGAAGTGTTGTGCCTTTTGATGCAAAAAAGATTACTGAAGCTATCTGGAAAGCGGCAGAAGCAGTAGACGGCAAGGACCGTGAGAGAGCGGAATTTTTAGCTGCAGAAGTGGTCCATCATCTAGAAGGAAAATTCCAAGAGGATCTTCCTTCAGTAGAAGACGTGCAGGACGAAGTGGAAAAGGTTTTAATCGAGTTCGGCCATGCTAAGACTGCTAAGGCATTCATTCTTTATCGCCAGAAAAGAAAAGAGATGCGAGAAGCACGGGAGAGATTGGGCATCAATGAAGAGACAAAAATCAGCCTGAATGCTTTGAAGATTCTGGAAGAGCGTTATCTCTGCAAAGATGAAAACGGCAAAGTGATTGAAACTCCTTCCCAACTGTTCAGACGAGTGGCCCATAACATCTCTTTGGCTGACCAAAGATACGGACAAGATGCCAAGAAAAGCGAAGAGGAATTTTTCGGATTGATGACCTCATTTGATTTCCTACCTAATTCACCGACTTTGATGAATGCCGGCACAGCTATCCAACAACTATCAGCTTGTTTTGTCCTGCCTATTGAAGATGACATTCCCCAGATATTTGATTCTGTCAAAAATACGGCTATCATTCACAAGACTGGTGGCGGAACTGGATTTTCTTTCTCAAGGCTGCGGCCGAAGGGAGATTTAGTGGGTACTACTGGGGGAATTGCTTCTGGACCGATTTCATTTATGAAAGTTTTTGACTGCGCTACAGAACAGATTAAGCAGGGGGGGAAAAGAAGAGGAGCGAATATGGGCATTCTCCGAGTAGACCATCCAGACGTTCTAGAATTTATTGGTGCGAAAGAGAAAAATACTGAAATCAATAATTTTAATCTTTCAGTAGCTATCACTGATGCATTTATGGAAGTGGTAGAGAAAAATGAAGACTATGATCTAATCAATCCTCGAGGGAAACGAGTGGTTGGCAGACTTAATGCCAAGCATGTTTTTAATCTGATTTCCATGATGGCGTGGAAGAATGGCGAGCCTGGAGTAGTTTTCATTGACCGGATGAATCAGTTTAATCCTACTCCCAAACTAGGGCCGATTGAGAGCACTAATCCCTGTGGTGAACAGCCATTATTGCCCTATGAATCCTGCAATCTGGGCAGCCTTAACTTAGTCAACTTTGTTGATGCTCATAAAAAGATTGATTGGAATCGATTGAAAGTTTGTGTCCACAAATGCACTCATTTCTTGGATAATGTGATTGATATGAATAGGTATCCTCTGCCAGAAATAAAGAAGCTGACTGAAGGCAACCGCAAGATTGGATTGGGAGTAATGGGCTGGGCCGATGCTTTGATTAAGATGGAACTAGCATATAATGATCCGGAAGCAGTGAAGCTGGCTGATGAAGTGATGTGCTTTATCAATCTGGAAGCGATGAAAGCGTCAGCAGAGCTGGCAAAGAAACGAGGAACTTTTCCGAACTTCAAAGACAGTATTTATGATACGGGTAAAATTGAAGACAAGATGAGAAATGCTACTCGAACAACCATTGCACCTACTGGCACCATCAGCATCTTGTCGAGCTGCAGTTCTGGTATTGAACCGCTCTTTGCTATCTCTTATCTAAGAAAGACGCCTCAGTTCGAACTGCTGGAAGTCAATCCGTTGTTTGAAGAAGTGGCTAAAGAAGAAGGATTTTATTCTGAAGAGCTGATGCGCAAGATTGCTGGACTAGGCAGCATCAAGCATGTGGAAGAGATTCCAGAAAAGTGGAAACGCATCTTTGTCACAGCCATGGATCTGACTCCAGAAGATCATGTACGGATGCAGGCCGCTTTCCAAAAGCATGTCAATAATGCTGTCAGTAAAACAGTGAATTTCCCGAATAGTGCTACTGTAGAAGAAGTGGCTGAGGTTTATCGACTGGCTTACAAACTTGGCTGCAAGGGAACGACCATCTATCGAGATGGCAGCCGAGATGTACAGGTGCTTAATGTAGTGAAAGAACAGTTCAAAGAAGAGCCAAAGGCAGAAAAGAAAGTTGAGAAAAAACCCGTAACCGTAGCGGCGGATTATGCTGGCGGCTGCACTACCTGCCATGTTTGAGGGAGAGAATTATTTTTTTATTTTTTAATAAGTCATAGGATGTAAGAGAAAAAGAGGGTATAATGGGCATTTACACTAAAACCGGGGATAAAGGGGAAACCAGCTTTATCAACGGAGAAAGGGTGCGGAAAAATGATTTACGAATCGAAGTATATGGCACTCTTGATGAACTGAATTCTTTGCTGGGAGTGACTATGCATTTTGTAGAAGAGACTTATCTTAAAGAGATTCTGTCCAGCATTCAAAATGATTTATTCACTTTAACGGCCAGTTTAGCGGCTTTGCATAATCACAGCACCAATAGCAGCACCAAATATCCGAAAATTGCTCCTAAACATATCAAAGAGATGGAAACGCGGATTGATGAATTTGAAGGAAAGTTGAGTGAACAGAAATGTTTTCTTCTGCCAGGAGGGACACAGGCCGCTTCGTTTTTACATTTATCTAGAACTGTGGCTAGAAGATCCGAAAGATTGCTTGTTTCTCTCTCTGAAGTTTATCCGGTCAGCGGAGATATTATGAAATATATCAATCGGCTTTCGGACTTGCTTTATGTGCTAGCTAGATACAGCAACGAGAAACTGCAGGTGAAAGAGCAGCAACCGATTTACAAATATTTTGAAGATGCAGAGACCGAAGAAGGGAAAGAAGTAACTACGGATTCTAATTAAAGAAAAATTAATTAAAGAAAAAACTCGGATCGATTTCTTCCGAGTACGTTAAAGCCACAAAGTTAAAATATGTCAAACTTTGAAATTGTTTATCAATATTCATATTTGTGCCTTACTGAGCCACAGTAGCATCTTCTGCTGAATTTGATGCAGGAATAGCTCCCTTGGAGATGATCATCACATCACTGACTGCTTTGACCAGCTGATGAGGTACGACTACTCCCTTGGCGCTGCCTAAGACTTTGCTCAGGAAAGAGCCTTTGGTGGATTTTACTTTCCAACCGTGGACTTTATTCAGAGTCAACATCACATCTTCAATATCGCCGAAATACTCGCCGGTATCAGTAAAGACTCTCATACTGTACATTTCAGAAATTTTCTTCATCTTTAACATATGGTTCACCTCACCCTTTTCGCATCTTTTATGATTATAACGAGAATTAACAGCTTAAATTTAAATACTTTTCTGTTTTTGAAGAGGTAGATGGCAATCCACATTATAGGCACCTCTCATATTTCCAAACAAAGCGTCAGAGAGATTACTGACGCTATCGAGAAAGAAAAACCGGCCATTGTAGCTGTAGAACTGGACCAAAAACGGCTTTATGCTCTGCTGCACAAGCAAAAAAGCAGGTTTTCTTTGAGGGATATTCAACGAGTGGGGATAAAAGGCTTTCTTTTTGCAATTTTGGGGAGTTGGGTGCAGAAGAAACTAGGCAAATATACGGGAATGGTGCCGGGCTCAGAAATGCTTACGGCCGTGCAACTGGCTAAAAAGCATAATCTGCACTTATCTTTGATTGACCAAGATATTGAGATTACTTTGAAACGATTGTCCGGAGCATTTACCTGGAGCGAGAAGTGGCATTTTATACGAGATTTCTTTAAGGGAATTTATTTTAGTATCGTGAAGCCAAGCAAACTACCCTCTTTTGATTTGACTAAAGTGCCTGAAGAGAAAATGATTGAGAACTTGATTGGTGAAATTAAGAAAAGCTATCCTAATCTGTACAGAGTGTTAATCAAAGAACGGAACGAAGTGATGGCCAGAAAACTGATTGAAATCCAGCAGGCCAATACTGAAAAGAATATTCTGGCCGTTGTGGGGGCCGGGCACAAGAAGGAGATGGAGAAAATAATAAAGGGTAAATCTTCAAAGATTACCGATGGCCGCCAATAATTGTTTGTGGCCGCGTATCAATTTTTTAAATCTCTCGATTTCTTCGGTTACAATCTTGTACTGAATTTTATCTTTTAAATTTTTTGATTGTTCCAGTTTTAATCCATTCTTTGACATCATGAAACAGAGAGTATCCGCAGATTTAAATAGCTATCCAAAAAAAAAGTAATTCGACGGGACATAAAAAGAAGATGGAGAGAATAATTAAAAATAGAAAATAAAGATAATAAAAATCTGCCGCAGTGTCCTACTCCGCACTAAAGTGCGGAGTTTGTTCGGACATCTGCTTTAACAGGCAGATTTTTAGGATGCCAAAAAATTCCCGAGGGAATTTTAGGGCCTAGGAAATTTGATAATTTCCTTGGCTCAGAAATGCTCATCCTCGCACTAAAGTGCGAGGTTTTCGCAAGCATTTCTGACATAATAAAATTTTTAGAACGGATTTGCACTGCAGATTGCATCTAAAGCAGCAGCATATTTCGGGTCAAGTTTTTCTGACGCGCCCCCCGTATACATCGGCTGAATAACTCCTTCAGCAATAAAATGTTTAAAGTGGGTAGAATCGACAGAAGTCACTGTTGGTAAGGGCGGATTGAAATATCCTTTAAGCACTATAACTTCATCTATTTTTCTATCTCCATCGCTATCTAAACAGAAAGTAGTTAATTCGTTACCTACAATATTATATAGTTCCCCGTGTCCTATTGTGCAAACCAGCGGAGTAGTATTACGTATATTAAGATTCAGAGTCAATAAATCTTCTCTCCCGCCACAAGCGGATAATGCAACTAAACCGACTAAGCCTAATGATTTTAAATTTATCATTTTATTTGCCTCCTTGTTTTGATGTCTTTGTTTTGTATTTACTTGATTCATTGTTAAGTTAGTTGCCAAATTGGCCGGTATTTATAAACGTTTTGATTAATTTACTACTTTATAGTAACTTTAGTTATTTGGCCGTCGAATTTATAAATAACCGAGAGTTTAACGGTAATTGGTAGCAGTGGTATTTGGCTGACGCTGGTTCGCAAGAGCTGGTGAGGAAAGTCCGCCCTCAACTTACGGATTACTCTGCATCGACAGAGAGGGAGAAATTCCTGGTTTAAGGCGAAGAAACAGCACGTCCTGAGAACAAGGAGGAAATGGCGAAGTTCTCCGCGAGGAGAGCGAGTTAACCCATGGACATGCCAAACTTGGTTTGGCACTAGAAACGAACAAAAGGAAACTTTTGGTAGTGACTATGTTTTTTTCAGGGAACGTTGAAAGGCCCACTTAATCCGAGCAAGTAGAACACCTACGCTTAGTAGAATGCCAAACTCGTGATTCGGTTAGTCTATCTAACCATCAAAGACACGAAACAAAAGGCGGCTTATGCCACTCTACCAAATTTTTATAAAAAAAATTTGATTAAAAGAAACGTCAAGTGGAGTTTCGCTATGCTCAACTCCACGAAAGAACTGATTATCGACCATGTTTCCGGTTCATCTTGTCGCAGAGAAGAAAAAGATTAATAAATAAGAGTAGTAATCATTAAAAAATGGCCGAAAGCAACATGCGGATTCCTTCTGGACAAGGGGGTTTGACCAGATATTCTGAAGAAGTAAAAAGTCTTATTGCCTTCACTCCCGGCCATGTAGTGGTCTTCTGCGTAGTAATCTTGATTTTAATCATTCTTTTGCACTATCTGGCGTAAAAATGTTTCCCGGCGTTAATCCCAAACAGATGCAGTCAATGATGCGGCAGATGGGCATCCAGCAGAGTGAGATTGCGGCTGTTGAAGTGATTATCAAAACCGCAGATAAGGAGATTGTTATTAAGAATCCAGAAGTTATCCGGGTTAAGATGGGCGGCCAGGAAACCTTTCAGATCGGCGGCCAAATCACGGAAAGAGCTTTAGAAGCAGAGATTTCTTTAGAAGATATCAAAACTGTGATGGAACAGGCCGGAGTAAATGAAAATGAAGCCAAAACAGCCCTGCAAAAGACCAAAGGAGATCTAGCCGAAGCAATTTTAATGCTGAAGGAATGATTCTTGCCCTAAAGAATAAGAAGATTTTTATAGTTGGGCTGCGTATATAATCTATATGGAAAAATATCAGGCCTTGATAAAAGAAGCTCATCACAATTTTCAGCTGGCTGATTATATGATTAATGTCACTTACCCCAAAATCAGCGATCCTAAGATGCTTCTCAGCGCCATGGATAGTTTATTTTTAGCGACTGATTATTCTATGTCTTCTATTCTGTATTATGAGCGCTTTCTTAAGCGTCTTCCTCCCTTTCACGATTCTTTTGAAAACAAATTCCATCTGTTTAAGGAGAATTGCGTCCGGCGGTATAAAGTCGATGCAGCTACCTTAAAATTGATTCAGGAAATCAAGGAAACAGTTTTTCTTCATAAGAAAAGTCCAGTAGAATTCCGAAGAAAAGACAGCTATGTCATCTGCAGCGATAAATATGATGTAAAAACTATCACTCACACCCAGATTCGAGAGCAGCTGAAAAAAGCCCGCTCTTTTATGGAACTGGCCAGCTTAATCACGAGGAATGAATAATGGAAGAAAATGTAGGGGAAATGATTGAAGAAGCCAAAGAGGAATTAAAGAGAGTAGACCATTTGATTTACGTCAGCTTGAAGTATACTAGAACGGCGGATGTGATTAAGAATGCTTTGTTAAGACTACTGAGCACGTTTGATTTTGTTATGGAAGCGGTATTGATCGATGCCGAGAATCATAAAAAAATCGAGAGCATTCCTAAAAGCCCAAAACTGAAGATGAATCTGCTTCTGGAATTGTATCCAGACGATAAAAAATTGGGCAAATATCTTCATTTTTATAATTTTCTACGGGAAGTTATTAATTCTCCTTACGGCAAGAGAGAAGAATTCCGCCGTCATGTCACTATGATTATCTCGTTTCCCTGCTCTACGGCAGAAATCTGCATCGATAATCTGGAAAACTGCGAAGACTTGACTAAAGACTTTTTGAAACATGCGGTCTTCCTGATTGTAGGGATAGAAGAAGAATAAACGAGGTGGTTATAAAATCGAAAGAAGATAAAGAGAGGTACTAATCAAAAAGAGATATTCCCATGAAAAAAAATTCTAAAGAAAAATTAGAAAATAGTTTAACCGTCATTGGATGGATAATCATTGCCTTCGCAATTTTTGCATTGATAAAATTCATATTAAATCCGGTTGGTGAATAAAATGACCAAGTTTATCGCGTTAGTCTCTGAGAGACAGGAAGTAGGCAAGACTTTGCTGGCCGTCAATCTGGCCTATGCCATACAGAAACGTGGAAGAAAAGTTTTATTGTTAGATGGCAGCGGGGAAGGGCATCTCTTTTCTCATCTCGGTGCAGAAGGATTGAATAAACCGATGCAAGAGCATCTGAAAAATGGCAAAATAGAAAACGCCATTACTGCTCACCATTCCGGTTTAGGGATTATTTCTTTAGGAAAAGAAGAAAAGATGATTTCAGAATTGTTTGAGCATCTGGATGGCCGAGCGGATTACGTCTTGGTGGAAGCAGGCAATAAACCTTCTGCTGAGCTGTTAAGCCATTGCCAAGAATGCTTCCTGCTCTTTGATAAACAGGTCAATGAAGGAAAGTTAAATGCGAAGATTGAACTTATTGAGCAAGCAGGATGCACGATACTCGGTTTGGTAGGCAATAAACTGCAGGAGAAAATGACTAAACAGTTTGCTTACCCGATTATTTCTCAGATTCCATTTGACAGCCAAATCTTTTCTGCATTGGAATGGCACATGCCGGCCGTGCAGGTGCATCCGGGGGCGGCTTTCTCTAGAGAGGTGGAGAAGCTGGCTTATCTTTTGACTGGAGAGAGATAGAATAAAATAAAAAATAATAAGGAATAATTGATGGGGGTATGAAAAAATGCGAATTGGTGTAATAATAAGTACGAATGAGCCGGAAGTTGTCTGGAACGCGTTTAGATTTGGAAATACTTCACTAAAAGAAAACCACCAAGTAAAAGCTTTTCTGATGAATAGGGGAGTTGAAATAGAGGATATCAAAGATGAAAAATACAATGTAGCAGAACAGACAGACTTGTTTGTTAAGAACAAGGGACAGATATTGGCTTGCGGGACTTGCTTGAAATCAAGAGAGAAAGGAGGTAGTAATGTTTGTCCGATTTCATCAATGAAGGATTTATTGAAATTAGTAGAAGAATCAGATAAAGTTTTAACTTTTTGTTGATAACGTATGCAAGTTGCGGTTATAATAGATAGTTATTACTGACCCCCTAAACGTTCCCCAAGCCCACTAGAATCACTCCGCCGATAATCAGGATAAATCCCCAGACCTTAGCCGCATTCATTCTTTCTCCTAAGTACTTGACGGAAAGCAAAGCTATCCAGATATAAGTGAGAGAAGCTAAAGGATAGATGTATGTTAATTTTTCCTGTTTTAACGCGATTAAATACACCACAATGGCCGCACAGTAAAAAAATATACCTATCCACAGATTCTTATTTCTCAGGTTTTTCAGAGCATCTTTAATATGGGTGTATAATTCTCCGCTTCCTTTCTTGAAGAAAACTGCCCCGATGGCTCCAAAGAAAGTTCCGATAATTACCAAAATAGTGGGCCACCAAATCATATAGCCACTTCCGTTCTGTTTTTCAGCCCGCCAGTGCAGACTAGGATTACTCCGACTATGATCAAGGCAATACCGGCCATCTTTAAGCCGGAAAGAGTATCGTTAAAAAACAAGGAAGATGCCAAACTGACCCAGACATAACTGCTGGCGATGAACGGATAAATCAAGGTGATTTCTCCATAACGCAATGCAAGTATTAATAATAAAGCTGCCAAGCCGTAAATCAATGTGCCGAAAATTAGGGGGAGATTAAACATTGACTTGGCCGTTGAATCCACCCCCCATTTCCAAAGCAGCTGACCAGAAGAAGTAAAGAGAGTAGATAAAATCACAAAGATGATGCCTTTGATCCTTCGTTCCATAGTGCCTCTTTTTATTTGATTGATTTAGCTGATTTATTTGGTTGATAATATGAATTAGTTGATTACATAGGTTTACTCTTTTAACAGAACCTCGATAATGGCCGCATAAGCCGGCCGAGCAATCAAAACGCCAAAAGAAAGTCCGGCGATAGTAGTGAAAGCAAAACCTTTCAAGGTACCTGCTCCGATAAACCATAACGGCAGCATGCCGGATAAAACTGTAAGATAGGCTCCAGTAATAATAAACATAGCTCGCTTGATCTTCTCTTTCCAATCTATGATGGCCTGCTGTTTGACTGTTTCATCGGTGATAATGACCAGATGATCTACTCCAGTACCAATAGCGATGATTATACCGGCAATGGCCGCCAGATCCAAATTCCAACCCGTGAGGGCAGCAAAGCCTAACAGGAGGATTACTTCTGAAGCAAGAATCAAAACCATAGGAACGACTACAATCGGTTTGCGGTAACGGAGATAAACGATTAAAGCTACTGCCAATAAAGCCAACGCTCCAACCCATAAAGCATTGAAAAGCATTTCCTTTCCCAATAACGGGGAAAGAGTTTCAATCTTTACTACTTCTAATTTGATGGGAAGACTGCCCGTAAGCAAAATGGTCTGCAGATTTTTCATGCTGGCCAAAGTATTATAAACTGCTTCCTGCTGGGTGATTCCTTGGCTGCTTCCAGATATCTGAATGTCTGTAGTTGCCCTGCCTTTCAATTCTGCCCCAATCTGCAAACTGTCCATAAGTTTATCGTCTAGGTACAAATCCAGAGTCTTGCTAAGATACGCTCCTTGGCCTCCTTCTTTAGCAACCACTTCCAATTTAGAAGTAGCTTCTGCCTGCTTCTGAGCGGCTGAACCGCTAAGAGAAATTGTAAAAAAGAAATTGCAGCCCCATTGGCTAGAAGCTGATTGATAACAGCCGCCCTGCTGCATATCAATTCCAGAGCATTTGGCACTGCGGCAGACATAAGAAACATCATTCTGGCCGCCGACAAAAACAGTTTTTTCTCCGACCTTGGCTTCAAATTTACCCTGCTTGGAAATAAGATCCTTGACTTCTTCTTCAGTCGCTCCGGCCACTTCTACCAAGATGAAATCATTTCCACCAAGATCAGAAGCTTTTCTAACGCTAATATCACCTAGACCATAAGTGTTTAAGCGCTGTTTCAAACTTTCTAAAGTTGTGTCAATATCTTCTAGGGTGTACTGGCCGGCTGGTTTAAGAAGCACTCTTGTTCCTCCTTCTAGATCTAATCCCTTTCGGATATTAGTGGTAGCTGCTTCACTAACCTTTATTCCCAGTTCTTCCACTCCGATAACTTTTTCTATAGTCTTTGGTACTTCTTTAGTAGTTTTGATAGTCTTGTTTACTGCTTGGACTGTGCCATTGACCGTTTCATTAGTAGTGATGATTTCTTCTACTTCTTTCCATTCGGTTTCATTAAGAACAGTTATCTCTTTTAACTCTTTGACTACAATGGGGTAAATCTGCTTATTTGTTTTAATGTAGACTGTCTGATTAGCTTTGAGGCCGGCAGTGTAAGCGTAATAATCTGCTAAAGAGGTAATCGGTTGATTATCAATTGCAGTAATCGTCTCTTTGTTTAGAGGAGCGCTATTGGCCTTGGGATTAGCCATACCTGCATCTGAAGCAGCAGAATGAGGAATGACACTGCGGACTGAAACCCCTTCGTTCCAGAACTCCGGCCGGATAGAAACTACAGCAAAAACTAAGAAAAGGATGAGCATGATCACTCGCCAGCTGGTGAAGATTTTTTTGATTTTGGACATTTTATTTTTTTTAATTTTTTAGTTCTAAATTAGACTGTTTAGTTTTTAATTGCCGCATGTGCTTTTTTGCGCTGATGTTCTAAGTATAACCTCAGGATGCCTACGTTTTGGATCCAAGTCATAATCATATCAACGAACAAACCGATTAAGAGAATGAGCATAATCTGCTTGACAATCTCGCTTTCGATAAAAATTAAGGAAACTATTACGGCGGTGATGGTAGTAATAGTCATAGTCAAACCTGTTTTTACTGCTCCGATAATCTTTTCTATCTCTGTCCCTTCTTTACGTTTTAAGACACGAGAAGTAAGCAGCATGTCTGTATCAATGGAATAGCCGATAAGCATAAGGAAAGCGGCTACTCCGGCTGTGCCTAATTTCATGCCAGTGAGATTAAAGATGGCTAAAGTAACTATAATATCCGAAGCTCCGGCAGCAATGACTGCTAGACTTGGGATGGGCTGGCGGAAGTATGCAAAAACGACAATTCCCATCACTATAAAAGCGATGATCACTGCCCAAATGGTCTGCTTAAAGAAACTTTCTCCTAAAGAAGAACCAACAATTTCTACTGTGTACTCTTGAGCATTAGCTCCGCTTTGTTCTTTTACTGCAGCCACTAATTGAGCCACTCCGTCTTTATCCTGACGTTCAGAATCTATAACTAAACCCAAGGTTTTACCCGCAGAGGTGATTTCTCTTACGGAGATACCTTCTCCAGGAAATTTGCTGTCTAAGAAGGATTGCATTTCTTTAACTGGCGATTCTTTGTAAAGAGTGATGGCAGAACCGCCTTTTAAGCCGACTCCTTTATGGACGAAATCACCAGTCTGGTATGTTTGGTAGGCGATTTGGCCGATGGCAAAAATGATTAATATAATAGGGATAATCATCAAAAGCTTGTACTTCTTATCGTAAAAATCCAATAGTTTTTCCTTGAAACTCACTGCAATCACCTGTTAAGCGGATATATGCTTGAATGCTATTTTAGATTTATGCTATTTTCCGCAGTTGGTATATAAATATATGGGAGTTTTAAGGTGATTTTGTCAATAAGGGCAACGTTTATATATCAATATACGTTTCTGGCTATTTATGGTAATCCTTTTTGACCAGTTTAACCTGCCGGAAGACCCATTTAAGATTATCTTTGCTACAGAGCAGCAGCAGGTAGTGGCCAAGCATTTAGTAGAGTATATGAAATCAAACAAAGGAGAGATTAATAAGACTGAAATGTCTTTTTTTGCCACTCAATTACATGAAGGAAAGATGGTAGTGCAGGAAAACCGCATGCCTCCTATCTTAAAGAAGACTGTTACCCTTTCATATAATAAGCGACAGTTTTATGACCGTATCCTTACCCCGATGAAAACTATGGGATTGATTGATTATGATATGTACAAAAAAGTATATCGCTTATCAGATAAATTCAATAAGCTGATGATTCGCATCGGATTGCTTTGGCTGAGAGAGATTCAGCAGAAGCCAGTTAGGGGATAAGACTAGGTTTAAAAAAAGAGGATAAATAATGGTGCTAGAATCTCTGTTCAGTCCGTTCATCATCAAGCGTAAGCCATGGGAAATGCTGGCAGCTGGAGCACTCTATTCAGTGATCTCGTTCTTCTTAGCGTACATGGTCTTCAGGTCTGCGGCCAGCATGCTGATGGTCTTTTTTATTGTTATGGCGGCTTTGCCTATCTTTTTTACCACCATCAAAAGCGAGGAAGAGATTGATAATGTCTTCAGCAACGAATGGGCAATGCTGAAGGAGCATACTAAAGTGATTGACTTTTTGATTTTATTCTTTGTCGGGGTGACAGCCACTTTGGCTTTGTTGTATGTGTTTTTACCTTCAGAAATGGTGGATCAGATATTTTCTTTGCAGACTCAGACTATCACTCATATTAACAGCGGAGCTACTTCCACTGCTGCTTTGAAAAATATTTTATTAAATAATGTAAAAGTGATGTTTTTTTCGTTCATCTTTTCATTTATCTTTGGGACTGGAGCATTGTTTATTTTGACTTGGAATGCATCGGTAGTAGCAGCAGCTATCGGAGCATTTATCAAGAATGAGCTGGCTATTGCCGCTTCTTCGGTGGGCTTAACGGGGGTGGCTGCGTATTTCAGCGCTTTCTCTTTTGGTTTCTTGAGATATTTATTACATGGTATCCCAGAAATGCTCTCTTATTGGATTGCCGGATTAGCCGGAGGGATTATTTCTGTGGCTGTGATCAAGCATCATCTTGGCAAGGAGAAGATATTATTTGATGCCAGCCAGTTGATGCTCATTGCTATGGGAATACTAATCGTGGCAGGGATTATGGAAGTCTATCTGACTCCATTATTTTTCTAGAGAAACGTATGTTTTATATTGGTGAGGATTATTTCTTTGACTGTTGTTTGTAATCCTTCGCAGTAAAATCCAAGAAAACTTCATCCAAGTATTTTCCTCCGATTCTATTATATTCTCTCCTGATGCCGATTTTCTTAAAGCCGGCTTTTTCCAGAACTTTAAGAGAAGGAATATTTTCCACCGTGACTGTAGCAAACAAGCTGTTTAATTTTAGCTTTTTAAAGGCATGATTTAGCAGAAGCTGGACAATCTCTTTGCTATATCCTTTACCTTTTTCATTCTTATCTCCTATAAGGAAAAATATTTCTCCCCTCATGTCTAAAAAGTCTAAGTCGTCGATTCCTGCCTGGCCGATGGGCTTGCGATTGGATTTCAAGCAGACCATGAACCACAACTCTTCCCGCGGATTGTTTTCTTGGATTTCTTTCTTTATGTCTTGGGGAGAGTATTTGTAACCTCGGACCGTAGTGCTCATATATCTCTTTGTATCTGAATCATTATACCATTGAGAAACCAGTTTTGCATCTTCTAACCGCATCGGACGGATGTAAATTCGTAGGGGGGCTTTAAGAGAAGTTTTTGATAGCGAAGCTGCCATAAAAAAATAACTTTGCATGGATATAAAAAACTTTCTGTTCGGCTATATAAAAAAAATTAAACCACTTTCACTCTTCCGGGCATTATCTGAAATAGTTCTCCTCTTTCCAGCATCCGTTTGATGATTTCTTCGGCATAGTTTACCTTGCTGGCCGCCAAGACTTCTTCAATCTCTGCTCCTTCGCCTTTGTCCAAATCTGCTATATTTTTCAGAATTTTTCCTTCAGGGCTGAGGAATTCACTGCTTTCGTCTTTACTTTCTTCTTCAACCGGTTCCTGTTTAGGCATGATTTTTCCGGCTGGTTCTTCTTTAACCGCTGCGTTAATCTGGCGAGTTTCTGCTCCCAGCTCTTTCCTTCGATGCTGCAGCCATAGGCGGTCTACTTTCTTGACAATTTCCGGAGAGAGATAACGTTCGCCGTTGTAATCGCGCAGGCGGCCGACTACCATCACTGCATCTCCAGCATTCAGTTCATCTAATGCAGAATTGCGTTCAAAGAAACGAAGATTAATGCTGGCTGTGCCATCGTTAAGAAAAAGATTAGCCAGAACTTCTTCTTCTGCTTTTCCGATTACCATTCCAATAACATTGACTCGGTAAATCTTTTGCTCTCCCAACGAGAGGACTGGAGTCTGGCTTTCCTCTTTAGAAAATTCTCCGCTAAGAAGATCAGTAATCAGCAACTTGACAGCAGTCTGCCGTTGGACTAAATCATCGGCCATAATTAACTCCTAACTACTCTCTTTTTAACTATTTGTATTCTTTAATGGTTAATGCCAGGGATGTCTATATATGATTAAAGCCGTTGAATCACTCCTCTTCTGGGTTCGAAGACCTCTCCTGAACGATGCATTAATTCTAAAATCTTTTCCAGCTCATCACTCTTGATTCCTTTCTCTACACAGGCAGCAACTAATTTCTCTTTTTCAATCTGCTTATTGCCGCCCATCTCTTCTTCTATTTTTACCAGCATTTCTTTGACTACCATCATCTTATTGCGCTGGGAAGAGGAAACATCGGTGCTGATTCTATCTATATCAATTACTCCTGTTTCTTTGTCCATAGCCACTTCCTTCAGACAGTAATCAATCATATCAATAGCTCTTTGAGCATCTTTTTTAGTGACTTTGGGAGAAAGACGTAATTTGGCTGAAGCTTCGGCTAATCTGGTCAGAGCTTCCAACTGACGGGCAGTAATTGGCACGGCCCGCATTCCACCACCATCGGCTTGGACCATGCCGCGCATCTGGACATAATAATCTTTTATTTCTTTCAAAGCTCCGTCTGTAAGCTGGGGCTTGCAATGCTGGCGGATATAAGAAAAGAATTTACGCAGAAATTTAGTCTCTAATTCTGGTTTGCCTTCTCCTGGATTTTGGTGCATTCCCAAAATATGAGACGCCATCTTTTCATCTTTTATTTTATCCGGCAAATCTTTTATTGGAAAAATCAGATCGAAACGGCTTAGAAGAGTGGAAGGCATAGCCACGGGATCCAATTGCTGGGCAGGAGGATCGTATGGATTGAAACGGCCGGATTTGGGATTGGCCGCAGCAAGAATAGTGGTCTCTGCATGAAGAGTAGCTTGAATATTAGCTTTAGAAATACTGATGGTCTGCTGCTCCATGGCTTCATGAAGAGCGGCAGTATCTTCCCTGGCCATTTTGTCCATCTCATCAATAGCACAGAAACCTTTGTTAGAAAGAACTAATGCTCCGGCTTCCAAAGACCAGCCGCCAAGCAATTCATCTTTGACTACGGAAGCAGTAAGGCCGGCTGCAGAAACGCCTTTACCAGAAGTGTATCTTCCTTTGGGAGCAATCTTACCCACTCGTTTAAGGAGTTGAGAATTATGCACAACTAAAGAATTAGCGATATAGTTATGAACTTCTTCCACCTGAAGATCGTATACAAAATCACAATCAGAAGAAATACTTTTAATTTCCTCCACCTTATCCCAAAAGATGTCGCAAGAGGCAAACTCTTCTAAAAGGTTTATTGCCTGTGCAGCAGTAGCTTGCTGCTCTTTAAGTTTAGCCACTACTTTTTGAAAGTTGGAACGACTGGGATTACGATCGCCCAATTCATAATGAAGATATGTTCCTCGAGGAATATTTAACTGTCTTTGGAAGAGAGAAGCATTTTTGCGCAGAAACTTAAGAATCCTCTGCACATTAGGAATAACATCAGTATTAGTATTGTGCTTGACTGCAGAGGAACTAATGGCTGTCAATTTTGATTGTTTTTCTGAACTTAAGAAACCAATCTGCTGAGCAAAGACCAATGTATGTTCACCGTATATTACTAATTCATAATAGCTTCTTCTTTTTTTCTGCACCGTGTTCGAAGCAAATTTTTCTTTTTTATTTATGAAACTGATTATGCCAAAACGAAGAAGGATGATCTTTAAATCAGAGATAAGATCTTTACTGGCAGAAGAAATCTCGATGGCTCGTTTTTTTATGTGAACTGAGCCTTCACATTCATACAATGCCTGCAAAAATGGTTTAATCACTGAAAGAGGCGATTTACAGATTATTTCTGGAATTCGTTTGCCTTGAGATTTGCGGATTAAAGAGGGATCAATAGCTTGAAGTATACGTACCAATTCGATAGAAGTAGCATAACACTCCTGCGCAGATTTTCCTTTATGCGATTGCCTAAGGATAACCTTTGCATTGAATTTCGTTTGTAAGATGTTCTTAAAATCTTCTAAGAGCAGAGGATTATTATTGGTTAAACTGACCCATCCGCTGGTCTGAGAAAAGGCGACATAGCCATCGCCAACTAAGTAACCAAAAAGGCGGGCGATTTCTTGATCGCATACCCCAGGAAAAATAATGCTGCGGCGATTATGGGCGGGAGTTGACTGATAAATCGGATTAATTTTTTGAAGAGATCCTTCGATTCTTAAGATACGAGGAGCGGCGATAAAATCTGAAGAAGTCAAGCTTTGCGCTTCTTTGGCAAAGACGATTCCACTTTCGGTAACAAAAAAAGGATGATTAGGAGTAACAATGATTTCACTGCCAGAACTAGTTCGTAGATAAAGCATATTTTGAGGTGATGGCCGCTTCCAGAGAAGAGTGGCGTTATTGGAATTTAAAATGCCTCTCTCATTTAAAGCAGCAACTTCGAATACAGCATTTGGACAGCATGCGTGTTCTTCTACAATCTTTCCGCTGCGAGTTTGAACCAATTCTTCGATTGTTTTGATACTGCCATCAGTGCAGACTATGCTAGTTCTTGGATGAAGACATTTACCGCTGCCCGGATCTCCTATTAATAAGATATGACTATCTCCTCTGATAGTCACTCCATCCGGCCGCTCCTTCTTTACTCCGCCGGCCAATTGGAGAACTAAAGCTTCTTTGACTTTTTCGTGGCCGTAGATAGAGGGAGCGAGACTGTTGATTAATCTTTCATAAGCATGAGGATCTTCAGCCAACTCTTTGATGGCTTTCTCTTCTTCTTCAGTTACTTTGACCATGTAGAAATCTTCATCCACTGTATCGACATTATTGGCTTCTATTAGTAAATCAAATTTAGTGCTTTGGCCGCCAGTGCGCAAGGTGATGGGAACTTCTCCTACCCAGCCCACCACCCGCACTTTAGTTCCTGGACTGGCCCGTCGTTCATTGAGGGGACTGACTAAATCATTTTTTAAGAAGACATGCAAACGCTTGGGCTGTTCTCCCCCTTCCAAATCTTCTGAAGATTCTTCTAAAGTTAAACCTTGACCATCGACTAATTCTTTGCTCACTTCCTTGAACTTGCCTTTTCGGCCGCAGGCGCAGCGGGAAGGTTCGGTGTAACTTTTGCTGTCCTGTAATTTAGAAATGATGCTGCCGCAGCTGGGGCATTCGAACTTGGCTTCCATCACATGAGGGCGGACTTCACTTTTAGTTCTTACTGCTCCTTCTGTCCAAAAAAATTTTCCCAGATGCTTGCTGCGGATTTCGCTTAAGCGGATCTTTTGGGATTCAGGGAGATTAAAAAAACGAAGATAGAAACGATTGATGGAATGAGAAAGATCAAATTCTTTGACGGCATTTTCTCCTGCTTTGATTATCTCTTCCGGATGTTCTAATAATTCTTCAACGATTTCCGGGCTGAACTTGGCCAGTTCCATAAAATCTATACGAAGAAAATTTTCTCCCTTGCGCACTGTTTCCAGCAAGGGAGGATAATAAAACTTTTCTAAAAATTCCTTAAAGATACGTGTTTGTTCATCCGCATTCATTAGGATTTTTCCGCCATTACCTTTTTCAGGGTTTCAATTAGCTTGTCCAAGGCATCTCTGGCTTGCTGTTCGCTTTTGGTTCCGGTGCAGACAATCTTCCCGTTGGAAAACAGAAGGAACGTAGCATTAGTTCCTTTAAGCTTGTGTACCAACCCGGGAAATTGTTCTGGTTCGTATTCAGTATTAGGCAATTTAATGCCTAAAACGTTGAGATTGAGATCCATTCCCACATTTCCTGAAGCAACAATATTTTGTACTGTGATCTCTGGCTTGATAGTTACATTGATATTCAATTTTTTCAGCTGTTTGATAATGGCTTCAATGCCTTTTTGCACATCTTCCATCGTGCGGGCGCCAGTGAGAACAATCTTGCCGCTGGAGAAAATTAGTGCGGAGGTTTTCGGCTCTTTGATCCTAAGAACTAATCCAGGAAACTGCTCAGGATTGTATTCAGTGTTGCTTAATGTAGCGGCCATCTTTTCCAAAGGAATATCTTTTTCCAATGCAGAACTGATTACGATATTGACCACTGCAATCTCTTTCTTATGAATCTTAACTTCTTTCTTTATCTTTGCCATGCCAATGCACCCCCTGGTTTATAAATCATTAAATATTGTTTATAAACCATTTATAAATGCTGATAGTATTTAAATATTTGCCTGAATTTGCTGTTTTTGAGCTATTTATAAAGGAAATGGCCGGCTTTTTAAATATATTTTGAAGCTTAAATGGGTAGTTTAGAGTATGGCCGACCCCATGATTTCCGATGGAGGTTTAAGAGATAGAACAGCTAGAAAAGAGTTCCATAAGAAATGAGAATACTTGTTTTACGAGCTGTCTTTTTGAATAAACCGGGGAGAACTAAAGAATTATAAAGGTTTTTGGCTTTTAAGCAAAAATGACCCTTTACCTCTGCCGCTATGGGGAAATCTTCCTCAAAGGCCTGAACCGGAAGCATTTTGAAGATGCTTTGATGCGCAATATCAAGCTGATGGCCGAGCAGCGGAACTTGAGTATCATAGTTAAAAAAATACATAACCGTCTGCTAGTGGAAAGTGAAGATAAAGAACTACTTTTTTTGGCCAAAGTCTTTGGTTTAGTTTCTTATTCTCCTGTCAGAAAGGCAACCTTAGATTGGGACGAGCTGAAAAAGACAGCTGTGGGCTTTGTGCAGGAACTAAAATTTAAGACTTTCAAGGTCAATGCTCAGAGACAGAACAAGAAGTTTCCCCTTACTTCTCCTGAGATTAACCGCGAACTGGGGAAGTATCTAGAAGCGAAAACAAAAAAAGAAGTGGATATGCACCAGCCGGATATAGAATTAGGGGTGGAAGTAGAAGAGGATTGTGTTTATTTATTCGCTGAGAAAATCCCAAGTGTAGGAGGATTACCTGTCGGCTGTGAGGGAAGAGTGGCTTTGCTGGTAGAAAATGAAGACAGCCTGCAAGCTGGAAAGTTGATGATGAAGCGGGGCTGCGCGATTTATCCTTTTGCTTTGAAAGAAAAAGATATTTCTTTGCTGCAAGAATACTCTCCTTTTCCTTTAGAGCTGAAGATTGTGAAAACGATTAAAGAAATTGAAGCGTGGGCCGAGAAAGAAAAAGTAGGAGCGATGGCAGTGGGCCAGCGGATGGAAAACTTTAAAGAGTTGAAGACAACGCTTGTGGTTATGCGGCCGTTGGTTGGAGAATAAAAATGGAAGTTTACTTAGAACGAGAAAATAAAAAGAGAAACCTGAAGTTTACAGGCACGGCCAAAGAACTGCTGGAGAAGCTGGGGATTAATGAAGCGGCCGTCTTAGTGATTCGAGACAAAGAGCTGATTACTCTTGATGAAAAAATAAAAGAAAAAGATAAGATAAAAGTTGTTTCTGTGGTTTCGGGAGGATAAATTTCCGAGTCTGCCTTCGCTAAATCTGATAACGAAACGACTTGGAAATGCTCCGCACTATCCTCTAACGATTATTTAGCGGTTCGCTTTGCTCTCTCGAATTTTGCAAATTGAATTGAGGAGGAGGGCTTAAGTTATAAAAGAATAAGAAGATTAGATTCTTTTTGAAAGAGGAACTCTCAGAGCTGTTTGATATGCAATTTGCTCTAATAAATTTCCAACAACTTCTTGAGGTAATTCTCTATCACTATAAACATTTATGGATCTATCCATTTGAGTTTCTGGATGCTTCCAATCTTGATGCCATGGAAAAAGAACAGCTACTCTTGCTCCATTAACATCATAATAAAGCCCACCATACCAAGTATATCCGTCTTTTGTATCATCATTCAAAGCATGTCTGACATACGGCGAAACTGCCTCTCCGATTTCTTTGAGAGTGGTATTATCTTTCAGTCTAGCACTAACTACTCTGTTCAAGTGCCGAACTATTTCTTCACCATATTGAACAGGAAAACCTTCCAATTCCGCTTGTGCCATTGCGTAAGTCATTTTATTTTACCTCCAATTTGGATTATTATAGACCTAAAAAGAGCCACACCTATATAAAGCTTTTGGTTGAATTGTAACTATGAAGTGACTACAATAAATTTTGAACCGCCACCGACGGCAGACGGGCAACTTTTCTCCTCGAAGCCAAACTCGAAAGTCGTTCCTCCTCACTTCTATAATTTGATAGTCGAAAAGCTTGTCCTACCCGACATCCCGTAGGGACAACCCCTGTCGGGTCGGCAAACAGCAACCGTATAAGCCGCTCCTGCGATAAAAATAGAAGCATATAAAATATATCGGCATTTTACTTGTTAAAATGAACTGTTCAAAATGCCTCCAGAAAGCTGTTTTCTCTTCTCCGGCCCTCTGCAAGAATCACTTCTTGGCCTACTTTGAAAGTAAAGTGAAGGAAACAATCCAAAAGTACAAATTGCTGCCGAATAAAAAAATTAAATTGGTTGTGGCCTGCTCCGGCGGCAAAGACAGCACAGTAGCTTTGTATCTGCTGAATAAATGGGGCTATAAACCAACTGCCTTGGCCATAGATGAAGGAATCAAAGGCTATCGGCCGCATACTCTCCTCGATTTGCAGAAGTTCTGCCGAGAGAATAAAATTCCTCTGCAGATTTATTCATTTCAGAAAGAGTTTGGCGCTTCTTTGGACAAGATACTAAAAAAACTGGGCGGTCATCCCTGCTATGCCTGCGGGATTCTGCGGAGATATCTGCTTAATCAGAAATCGCGGAGTTTTGATGTAATTGCCACCGGCCATAATCTAGATGATGAAAGCCAGAGCATCTTGATGAATCTCTGCAACGGCAATCTGGCTCTTTCGGCTAATCTCGGGCCGAAGACCGGAGCATTCTCTCATAAGAAATTTACTGAACGCATCAAGCCGCTTTATTTCTGCTCGGAGAAAGAAGTGATGGCGTATTCTCTGCTTAAGGAATTTGAAGTTTCTTATCATGAATGCCCGTATGCATATCTTTCTTTCCGAGGCAAAGTGCGGGATGGACTAAATGAATTAGAACTGTCGGAGAAAAATGTGAACGAAAGGCTGGTCAAAAATTTTATCGGTCTTTTGCCGGCGATTCGGAAGAAATACTCTTCGGCCAAAGAGCCGCAGGCCTGCCGGATCTGCGGAGAAGCTGGTCGGCAGGAGATCTGCCGGGCTTGCCAGATTGTTGAACAGTTAGTTGGTAACAAAACCACTGTTTTGAAACAACAAACTTCGTGCTAAAGCCAGAACCTTTTAACCACGAAGTTTCTTGTAAATAAAATACCATTTTTTAGGTAAAGTATATAAACAAATAACAGATTATACCTAAAATATGGTAAAAATTGAGAAACTACTTCAAGAAGGAAAACTTAGCCGTATTGGCGAGTTAGAATTAGAAAGATACACTAATTTCTTTAAACATTCGTATTTAGACAATTTTCACCATGGCCAAGCAGTTTTAAAAACCTTTCCTCGATGGAGCATTATCTCCGGCTATTATGCAATGCATGATATTACGAAGTTACTTCTAGCCAAACAGTTTCGCCTAAAGGTAGAATTAGAAGTGCATGCTACTACCATCATTTTGAAGAAAATAAATCTTTTGTTTGGTGAGAATAGTGATTAGTCTGATTTTTAATTCAGATTGCTATAAACTATTAATTTTATTCAGCCTATCCCCCGGCTCCCGCTTTAACCGGAAAGAAATCAAAGAGAAAACCCGGTTGAATAATGTACCTTTAGATAAAGCTCTTCGCCAGATTCTTGCCTCCGGCGTTGCCAAAAGAGAAAAAAATTATTACTCTCTAAATATTGCCGATAAATCGGCTAAAGAACTTTTAGAAATATGCCAGTATCAATATCAGCAGTTGAGAGAATTGCCTCTTACGGTGTTCTATCTTTTAACTGATTTGGTTGATTCCCTATTGTTCCTTAAGGGAGATGAGGTCTGGCTCTTTGGCTCTTATGCTAAACTAGTGTACAAAGAAAATTCGGATGTGGATATAGCAGTCTTATATTCACAGGAGATTCGTAAAGAGAACATCAATAAAATAGTGGCTAAATTAGAAAAGATTTATAATAAAAAGATTGAGATACATTATTTTGAGAAAACTGGTTTTTATAAACATAAAAAAGATTTACTGGTTAAAAACATTTTGCGTGACGGAGTTCGCTTAATATGAAAACGGATTTGGTTTTTCCGGAAGGAAATGAATCGGAACTGATTGAAATGGCTTTAGCCTTAGGCTACGAGCAGTTAGTCCTAATTTATGATGCACCGGAGAAAGTAAAAATTTTACCGGCAGGGAAAATTAAACTGCTTTATGGGGTGCTGGTGGCTGATTTGATAGGAAACAAATTAACCAGAAAAATCGATCAAATCAAAGGAAAGAAATTTTTAGCTTTGGTACCGGCCGGAGAAGAAGAATTCAACCGCTTTGTCTTGGAGAAGACTGCGGCAGATATACTTTTTAATCTTGAATATACGCATAAAAAAGATCATCTGCATTACCGCAAATCCGGTCTGGATGAGATAATCTGCCGGATTGCAGCTCGGAACGGGAAGATTATTGCATTTTCTTTTTCTTCTCTTTTGGAGACAGAAAAGAGAGGGTTGGTTTTAGGAAGGATGATGCAGAATATCCGTTTCTGCCGGAAATTTGGAGTGAAAACTTTTTTGGGCAGTTTTACTGCTTATACTGAAGCAATGAGAAGCCCTTTTGATCTGCAGAAGCTGGCCAAAGTGCTGGGTGCAGACGAGGGGACGGCTGAAGAGATTATTCTTCGTTGAATTAGAAATCTATTCTAACTCTTTCACTAATTCCCAGACATACTTCCCGGCTTGTTCTCCTTTTAAACCAACAACCCTCATCTTACAGGGATATGTTTCAGAGAAAAAAATTAAACTTTTTTTATTAATATTATGAAAGTTGTACTTAGATTCTATAGCATACAACTCTTTGTTTTTAACAATAAAATCTATTTCCTGCTTATTTGTCGTTCTCCAGAAATGTATCTCTCGGTTTAATTTCATCAACTCTAAAAAGACAAATGTTTCAAAGGCATTGCCCAGAATAACTTTAGGAAATTCTTTTAGCCATAGCAGATGCATTAACCCCGTGTCTAAAAAAAATATTTTTGGATTTTTTGACAATTCGCTTCTCAAGTTTTTATGAAAAGGGGAGATTCGTTTTATTATGAATGTATTCTCCAACAACTCCAAGTAGAGGGAAACGGTTTCCCTGTTAATCTTGAGAGTATTAGAAATTTCCAGAATATTTAAAATTTGTCCGGATTGTGAAGCCAACAACTCCAACAATTTGTTGAACGAGGAAATATCTCTTATCTTTCCAATGTCTCGAATATCTTTTCTGAGGTAAGTATTGATTATCTGGGAAAGAAAGGTGTACTTTTTTTCTTCCGAGTGTTCTAAAACTATTCGCGGATACCCGCCAAATCGGATATACTCTTCAGCTAACAGAATAAGCTCATCATTTATTGCTTTGACGTTTTCTTTGGTTAATTTATACTTTTTCTCTTTAAAAAGAAGAAATTCTTCAAAACTCAATGGATAAAGTTCAAATGTGAGAATTCTTCCGACAAGACTGTCTTTAAATTTCTTTTTTATTTCAAAGGTGGATGAGCCAGAGACGATTAATTTGATTGAGGAATAATGGTCGCAGAGTATTTTTATGAAGTTGGTAGGATTATCGAGATACTGAATTTCATCAATTACCAGAAAAATTCGTTGATTTTCCCTGGCTCCCTTTTGAAGCAGATATTGATAAACACTCTCCGGACCTTGGTTGCATAGTTCTAATAAGCCCGGCAGTTCTAAATCAAAATAAAACGCATTTTGAGAGATGTAATTTTTTAAAAGGTACTTCATCAACGAGGTTTTGCCTACCTGCCTGGCTCCGTGAATTACCAACGCTTCTTTAGAATTAGTATATTTTACAATCTTTTCTATTAATTTTCTTTTTATTAACGGCGGCTCCATTTTATGTTTTTTGCTTGTTATACTATACAAAAAACATAACTATTTAAAAACCTTTCGAAAGCGGCAATCTACTGGTTTTAATATGCAAGCTGGCCAAAGCGCTTGGTGCAGATGAGGAACAGGCCGGAGAGATTGTTTTTCTCAATAAATAAGAGTAAATAGGTTTAAAAACCCCAAGAATAATCTTTAGGGAATGACAGAAAAGCTAAGAGAAAACGAAACTTTAGAGTTGAAGAAGTCAACTTCAGAACTAAAAGAAGCGCTTATCTCTATAGCTTCTATTCTTAATAAACACCAACAAGGAGAATTGTATTTTGGTGTTGACCGTAATGGAAAAGTAGTCGGTCAAACTGTCACTGAGAATACTTTGCGAGAGGTTTCGAGAGCTATCTCTGAACATATTGAACCAAAGATATTCCCCAAAGTCAATGAGTTGGTAATAGAAAGAATGCCCTGCGTCCATATAGAATTTGCAGGCAACAACATTCCATATTTCGCGCAAGGAAGAGCATACATAAGGGTAGGGGATGAAGATAGGCAATTAAACGCCAAAGAAGTTGAAAGGATGATTCTTGACAAGAATAAAGAAAAAATGGCGTGGGATAAAGAGGTTTGTAAAGAGGCGAAAATAAGCGATATCAGCCAGAAAAAGTTGTGGTGGTTCTTACAAAAAGCAGGAAAAAGCTTTGATACCGTCGAGAATTCTTTGAAGAAACTCAGTCTCCTCTCGCAAGGAAAAATATTGAACACGGCAGTTATTCTCTTCGCTAAAAATCCAGAAAAGTTTTTCCCTAATGTAAAGTTACGCTGTGCAGTCTTTGGCGAAACAACTGCGGTCACAATTGATATGCAGGAATTTGTTGGAGATGTGTTTACCTTGATTGAAAAAGCTGAAAGATATATTCTGGAAAATATCCATATGGGGATGAGGTTGGAAGGATTATATCGAGTAGATGTTCCCGAGATTGATAAGGAAGCTTTCCGAGAAGCAATCATCAACGCTTTTTGCCATCGGGATTATTATCTCTACGATTCTGTCAATATTGCTATCTTCAAAGATAGACTGGAGATTAGAAGTCCGGGTTTACTATACGGCGGGCTAACTATTGAGAAAATCAAAGCCGGCGGAGTTTCTGAACGTAGGAATGAACTTCTCGCCGAAATGTTTCATCAGATCCATTTTGTCGAAAAGTGGGGCAGAGGCATTGGTTTGATTTTAGCCAGAGAACCAGATACTAAATTTAAAGAGGTAGGAAGACAGTTTATTGTGACGTTTAACCGGAAGGCGGTAGAAGGGTTGGTAGAAGGGTTGGTAGAAGGGTTGGTAGAGAATCAGAAGAAAATCTTGAGATTTGTGGCGGATAATCCCCTCATTTCTAAACGAGAGATGGCGGAAAAAATTGGCATAAGCACAACGGCTGTTGACAAGAATATAAATGTCCTCAAGAAGAGGGGCTTGCTGAAAAGAGTCGGTGGAGCGAAAGGCGGCCATTGGGAAATCGCTAAAGAGCCTAAGAAGGAAAATTAAAGAAGATAATAATATAACTTTAAAAACCCCAAGAATAATCTTAATGAAAATGGAGAAAAAGAGGTTGGTTTTGGTAATAGTGAGTATACTTTTATCAATCCTTCTTTATCTACCCTTGAACAATGCGGAAATTAATCCAGAAAAATCTTTTGGTATGTGCATATGGGTAGCATTTAATGTTGGTTATGAACTTGGAGGAGAAAATTTTTTCTGCCTTGGTTATACAGCTGAGGTGAAACAGCTTAATTTTATGTATGCTATTGGACGAGGATTTAGGGGTATAGATTTTTATGATCCTACCTCTTCTGGGTTATTAGGATATAACATCTTTCAGAATTTTAAAGATGGAAATTTATTATTAGCTGATGTATCATCGGGGCTTATGGGGGCTCCAATGGATAATGGATGCGTTTGGAAAGTTCCACGCTCCACCGCGGGATGTTATTATCTTTCATCTACGCTAGATCCAGATTTAAATTATGATGTTGGTTGTGCAGCTAGTTTAATCCAACCAGGAACAATCATAACGACAAATAAAGAAATGAAAAAAGACTTAGATGGTGCTGTGTTTGATACTGTTCCGAGTGAATATCTCATCAAAGGAAATTATAACAAACTATCCGCTCCAATTTTTCCTGAAGAGATTGCTTTTCCAAAATCGTATGGTTGTTTTAATACTGATGGACTTAATATGTATACTCCAGATAATGAGTATGCGTGGATTGTTTGTGATGCCAGTAGTTTAGAAAAATTTGTGGTTGCGGAGGACGGAGCAAATGCCTATTTCTGTAAACAAACATCTCAAGTTTCTTATCAATGGGTCAGTAGCCCCCTCATTTGCAAAGATGTAGAATCCGAAGGAGGAAATTGTGATAGCAATATGGCTGCTTGTGTAAACAGTTACGGAGAAAAAGAAACCAAAGATGATGGCACGATTATTAGCAGCACGGCATGGAATGACCAAGCCGGCTGCTGCGGAGATGACGGATTAGAGGATTTGGGGAGTATTTCGAAAGATAAAAAGTATTTATGTATGAATGAACAGATTACGTCTGACATTGTTACTTATGGTGGAGAAACCGGGAAATCTATATCTGATGTTTATAAAGACGTAAAAGAGAATTACAAAGGAAGCTGGAAATGGATTTCTGCTTCTGAAGGAAGCTTTATAATCAAAACAAAAGTTGATACGAACCAAGATTTTCTTTCTAATGGAATGCACTGGTATACATGTAATGATACAAACGCGGGGCTATTGAAAAAAGAAGGTATAGAAAGTGCCGGTGACATTGGAAAGGCTGGCCGCTTCTTTTGCTTAGGAAATGGTGCCTTCGGCTTCTGGAAAGAATGCATTACTGAAGAAGAACAGAAACCGATTAATGATTATTCCCGCCAGATACTCCTGGGAGAGAACTTATTAACTCTTTATCCCAAAGATATCCAATCAATCTCCGCCGAAGGACAGATTCCCTTGTCTAGTGTTCCTACAGAATACGAAAGAAAAGCTATTCCTGAATACAGCCAAATACTAAAACTTATCTTTAGTTTCACAGAAGATCCTTATTTTAAGTTAGCTACCGAAAATCTCGATCCTAAAGTAATTTTTTCCGGCCTTTCTCCAGACAACAAACCTATCGAAGATAATTTATTCAATGATTATTTATCCGTACCGTATTTAGAAAAAGATGTGCCTTTAACAGCAGATATTTATTATCCAGTCAATGAACCGACCATTATTTCCGTTATTCCTGCTCAAATCAAAAAAATTTATATTGGCGGCAGCAATAACAACTTGTTCTGTTCTGGCAAGGAAGAATTTGAAGAAGGAAAAAGCAGCTGGATTGCTGACCTTGATGATAGCCCTAAATTGCCTGATGATAAAACTGCCTGTGAAGCCAACGGCTATACTTGGACTGGAAACGAATGCTGCGGGGATGACATGTACTCTGGTTTGGACGATTTTTACGCCGATGATGGTTTTGTCACCGGATTAGATGAGGAAGGCAATCAGATTCTTGATTCGGAAAAGCCGCGGGGCTGCTGGGCGGGAATTTCTCTAAAAGAGGGAGAAGCTGTGGGACAGATTAAATTTACGATTAGTGCAGGAGGTAAAAGTTTAGAAGAAACTTACCCCTGCAAAAAAGACGCAGGAAAAGAATGCAGATATTTCATTAAAGGTATTATTAATGATGCAAACAAAATAATAGAAAAAGTAAAGTTGAGCAACTTATATCCTGAAAAATACGATTTAACGGCTAGATTGTATAATAAAGCTGCCAATCAAGGATTACCTTTTGAAATAAAAATAACTGCTGAAAAAGTAGAAGTAGACCGTAATAAATACTATTTAGAAGCAAAGAATGTCCCCGCCATAGCCATCGTGGGAAAAGATGAAAACGGGAATGGCAAATTCTTTACCTGCGGAGCAAATTTGGCCGGGATGAGTGCGGGAATGGAAGAAAAAGTAAAGGAAATGCCTCTCTGCTCCATTTCCGGCGATAACTACTGCTCGGCCAACGGCTGGACGAACAAGGCTCCGGCCAAGTTTAATTTTAATCCAGAAACTAAAGAGTATGAGCCGACAGAAGATGTTTACGAGCCGGCCGTCTTTGATCATTCCGGCTCGATTGTCTTCGGCAGGAATTTGATTCCTAATGCTCAATTGGAAATTGCTGACAAGAAAATAAAAGATTGGGAACAAGGTCCGTTAGTGTCAATACTAACTTTGGGGAATAATATACTGACTATAACCGGAACAGATCCAATCAAATCTCCTTTCTTTTATCTGGAAAATAAACTATATTCACTTTCATTTAATTCGGATTGTAAGGTTGATAATACTCTCTTTGTTTCTGCAATAAACAAAAAAGGAGAAAAAATTACACTTTCTTCACCCCAACAAACAGGCAATAATTATCTATTTTCCTTTACTCCTCTGGCTGGGGAGTATCAAGTAGAATTCTCTCCGTTAGGAATGTGCAGTTTAGCCAATCTTTCTTTATATCTTCTTCCTCCTGCTTTTAACGAAATATCTTTCAATTACGATGCCCTGCATCAGCCCCTGACCGCCCAACAGTGCTGCCCTGAGAATTCCTGCTGGAATGGATTTACCTGCGTGGGAGATATGTCTTCACAGACAGAAAGAGAAGAGATAGTAACCGAAGGAGTCTCTTATCGCTGCCTCAAGGGAAATTGGACAGCCCAGGAGAAAAAGTGGGATTGGGCTAATAAAATTCAAGGTTACTGTGAAAAGGAAACTCAATGCTTTGTCGCACCTATCACCCCCTTATCTCCGGAAATGCAGGGGGCAACTGCGGGAGTATCCGCCGGAGAGTTTTACAAAGGAACCACTCCTTCCTGTATCAATGATACTGAATCCATCTTTGACCATTACTGTCAGAATGGTGAATGGACTACTCGAACTAAATTTGTGATTACTTCTCTTCAGGATCTGGCTAAGAATAATAATTATAAAAAGTATACTCTTTATTGCGGACCATACCGAGAAACCTTAAACGAATACGGCTCGGCAGTCTACGATGTAGAACAGTTTATCGGAGGAGAGCAGGATTACACCAAAACCTCTGCCGATAAAGGATGCCAGTTCAAGAAAGATGATTCGACCTGCCAGACTACGGGCAAGCTCTGCTTTAGCGGAGCAAATAAAAATTTAATTCCGGATGAAGAAAATACCTGCGTCAATAACTTCTGCCTGTTGACACACGAAGAAGACAAAGAACAGAAGACTATCTTTGCGGTTTCTTTGAATCAGCCAATTGATGATGCCAGCAATTCTTTCTTACGTTCTTTAGGTATTGAGATTCCAGAAGAGATCCAAAGCTATTGTCCGACAGAAGGAGAAGGTTGGGTTGACTGCAAGGAAACTGTGGGCTTCTTAAAATATCATCCTAAACTGAATTTAGTGGCTTATTCTTCAGAAAAATTTGCGTTTGAGCCAAGCACCTTGACAAAAATTTGGACTGGAGTTAAAGATGCTGTGGGCGGAGCAATTGATTTTGTCGGAGGTTTAGTTGGAATAAAGATTGAAAAAATGGAGCCTGGTCAACTGCCTGAACCGCTGGCTGAAAAAACGGTGACTAGTGCATTTACTATCTGCCCGGGCATGGATACTTCCCGTTACTTCTCCTTCTTCGGCGAAGGTAAATCTGCAATGGCCTGTGTCTGGAATAATACTCTCAGCGCTTCTTATTATAATTTTGTTACGCCTATCTGTGATTATGTCAGCCACACGCCGAAGGAAAAACAGTGGTGGCTGGCCGAAGAGGCGCACGAAGGAAAAGAACTGCCTCTGCAGGGAGAGCTTTCAGTCATTTGCGATGAAAAGAATAAAAATCTGCTCATCAGCGATCCTAATGATATTAACTTCTGGTGGCCGCAGCTGACGGGACGATTAAGAATTAATTAAAACCGGTTAGTTTTATGTCATCGATGAAACATTTTAATCCGTCTTCGCAACCGAGCATAAGACCCAACGGCCATTTTAATTTAAAGTTTTCTAAGGAGTATCCTGCTCCCCCAAAAGTTGCTAGACCGTAATCCGCAGAAAGCAGATCACCATCTTGATAAGTATACGAAACGTAAAGATTGGGATCTTTTTTATAAGAGATTTCATAATCTGTCCATTGAGAATTAGAGAAATCATTACCCCACATATCATTAAGATAAAACACGTGGTTGTTTTCTTGAGGTAAACTTCCTACCATCAATAAGAGATAGATAGTTGCTTGATCAGTTCTTGCTCGAAATTTTAATGAATATCCTGCCCATTGATTATTACCACTCTTCTCAAGATTGCCGAATGCTGTAGTCACGAGACCAGCAACACCTGTATCCGCGGCATTTATGCAAAATGAACGGTTACCTCCCTCTTCACAGATATGCTTGAGATAGCTTGAATCAAAGATATCATTCCACTGAGCAATTGATTTTTCTTTGTCTTCAAAATCATCATAAAAAAGGAGGGTTTCATTGCTTTTCGTTAATGACGGAAAACAATCATCTTCATATCCAGATAAAGTAAAGCCATCACAAGAACCGCCCGCAGTACACGCTGAGCCATAACAGCATTGAATATCCACTTCGTTGCATATCCCCTGCACTTCTCCCCACTCTCCACAATCTTGACCGCAGATTCCTCCGCAACCATCATCCTTGCAGGAATCATCTGAACATTCCGGATAACAAGTAGGATCATCATTTGGGGAAGTATATGGATTATTGTTTTGATTGCGTTCTTCTAGGGTAACGCACTGTCCACTACTGCAGATGCGCTCTCCTTTGCAGTCGTAATCAGAAGTGCAGCCGGCCCCTTCTCCGCTTTGGCCGTTCTCAGAACCGCAGCTTAAAAATAAAGCTGTTAAACTCAGGGGAATCCGTTTCAAAAGTTTTTCTAAGGACATTTAAGCAGTAACTCTTCGAAATTATTTAAATGTTATGCACGAATTATAATTTTTTACCATTTCTTAGGTAAGACATTTAAATAATCCTAAAAATTAAAAAGAAATGATGCATCCTGTTAAACAGATAGAAATCAAAGTCGGAATGACTGCCAAAGAGCTAGTCCAAGAAATGGCCGCTTCCGGAGTGATGGGAGCCGGCCGGATCGCTAAAGCAGCCAAGATTGCTGAAGCTATGGCTCAGGATAAAGAGTGCAAAGTCTTTCTCGGCCTGGCCGGAGCAATGGTGCCGGGGGGAATGAAGCAGATTGTGTTAGATATGCTAAAAAGCGGTTTTGCAGATGTCTTAGTTTCTACCGGAGCTAATCTAACTCATGATTTGATTGAAGCCCTAGGTTATCATCACTTCCAAGGCCATCATCAGGTCAATGATGCTGAACTGAACAAACAAGGGATGGACCGGATTTATGACTCTTTTATGCCTAATGGGGTCTATGAAAAAATGGAAGATTTTTTTACGGCTCATTTTGAAGAATTAAGAAATATTGAAAACATCAGCCAATTTCTTTGGAAATTAGGAGAATTATTAGACAAGGAAGATTCTATTTTAACCGTGTGTTATAGGAAACATATCCCTCTTTTCTGTCCGGCCATCTCTGATTCAGGCATTGGTCTAATGCTCTGGGGAAAATTAGCTCAGGGCAAGGAAGTAAAGACTAAAGCTTTTGAAGATTTAAAAGATATGATGGAATTATCTTGGACTGCTAAAAAGACCGGAGTGATATATCTAGGCGGAGGAGTGCCTAAGAATTACATCCAGCAAGCCATGCAGTTTTCCAAGGGAGCTATGTATGGCATCCAGATTACAATGGATCGACCTGAACCGGGTGGAAGTTCCGGAGCAGAATTAAGAGAAGGCATCTCCTGGGGCAAGATGCAGGAGCAAGGCCAGTTTGTTGATGTTATCTGCGATACTACTATCGCTTTGCCTTTAATCTGGGCCGCAGTAAAAGACAAAGTTTCTGAATAAGATGGAAGAAATAAAAAATTTGTGGGAAACGATTGTAGATGCGGACTGTTGGGAAGTAGTTGAAACAGGCCAGAGAGGAATATTGTTCCGTTCAGGAAGAATTATGAAAAAAGAACGCAAAGAGATTCCTTCTGAAGAATTGGAAATAATTTTACAGAAAGAAGCTGATGTAAAAAAGGCATTGAAATGGTATCACCATCTTCCGTTCTTAACTCCTAATTTTCCAGAAGAATTTCGCAGAGGATTCTACGGCCAACCTATGCATAAAAATCGGTTTGCCGAAGATTTAGAGCCGGGGACATATGTCTATCCGCCATTTGTAAGCCACTTTCACAAGGATTCTATTCAATTGCAAACCGGGCAGATTCCTTTAGTGAAGGTTATGACTGTTGACCCTGAACCGAAAACTATTTGCATTGAAGGAGAAGTGAACTTTCGCATCACTAATGTAAGCAAAGCTTATCTCACAGATCATGATTATAATGCTTCTATGCTGCATCTCTGCCGAAGGAAGATTGGGCGGCACAGCAGAGGGAAAAAATTAAATGAATGGGCTGACCCGAGCACTTTGGAAAATCTGGAAGCAGATGTTCTTTATGAGGTGCAAACGGAAGCAAAGAAGATATGGGAAATAGCGATCCCCACCATTTCTCTTAACGCCTATCCTGCTTAAAATGAAACTGATCAAAGTTCCTTTCTCTGGCGGCTGTCTTGGCAAGAATCTTGGCTGCGAGCAAGCTCCGAAAGAGATTGTTAAAAATCTGAAGAATTTTTATTTGACTGAAGATGGGAAAATTCCGGTTTTTGATATTGCTGAAGTAAATGTAAATCCCAACAACATTGAAGAGACTAACCAGAGTATCTACAATACAGCCAAAGATGGTTTTTCTTTTTCTGCTCCTGCATTTTTTATCGGAGGAGACCATTCTATCACTTATTCTACGTTCAAAGGATTTGCCGAGAAATATACAAATCCAGGGATTGTTATATTTGATGCCCATCCGGACTGCTGCACGGATTTTTCTCCTCCGACTCATGAAGATTTTCTGCGAGTCTTAATCAATGAGAAAAAGATTAAGCCAGAAAATGTTATTTTGATAGGAGTAAGAAACTGGCATAAAGATGAATTCCTGTTTTTGAAAGAGAACAAGATCAGAAATTTCATGGCCAAAGACATTTCCATTATGGGATTGTATGATATCTCGGAAGCAGTGATGGAATTAGCAAATAAATGGGATGGATTGTATATCTCTATCGATATTGATGTCTTAGATCCAGCTTTTGCTCCGGGCACGGGTTATTTAGAGCCGGGCGGATTAAGCACCCGGGAGTTAATCTATTTTTTACACCGCTTGAAGAAACTGCATAATTTTAAAGGGGGAGATATAGTAGAAGTTAATCCGGCAAAAGACGCGGGAACAACGGCTGTTGCCGCTAAAATTATTGTTGAGCTGTTTTCTTAGACATACACATACTTTCTGAGCAAAGAATTTAAATCACTTGAAGAATTCTCTTTAACTATAGCCCTGTCGTCTAGCGGCCAATAAAGCAAAACTTTGGCTTGGGATAGCGGCCTTTGGAGCCGTTGACGGCGGTTCGAATGCCAGCAACTATCTGTTGTTGCACGAAAGTCCGCCCAGGGCTATTGTTTTTTTTATTAAATTACTACATCGACTATTTAATCAGCTTGAGAAAAGCTATTCCTAACTTATACGCTCCTCTGGATATTCATTGAGAATTGAACTTATTTATAATAAACTTAGTATATCAGCCAATCCCTTTATCTCCTCCAACACATACTGATCGCGTTCTCCTTCTACATTCTCTAAAAGTTCCTTTGCGATGTATCTCGCGGGTGCTTTATAAGCCTTCCCCGAGTAACTTATAGCGGCAAACTCTACATAATCTACCACTCCAGTTCTTATACGCTCTGCTCTGTCGGGAGAAATTTCCGTAGTGGGAACAATATCGTCTAGAGTCTTTTGAACAATGCGTTTTACTCTTCTTGTAACCATTTCTTCCCAGCTATAATCCAAAGTTTCCATTTTTCGTTCCTCCTGTCTTTTAATTTTGTATAATAACTTTTTGAATGCGAAGATGATAACTTAGGAGGGCGACTTCTCGACTAAACGTTTCGTATCTACGATAAGTTTTTCTAATTTTTCTGCGGTTTGTCCTACATTGTTTAATGCCGTAAAATGCGCACAAACTCTTCCGGCAACTTCGTTATTAGCACATACACGAGTGAGATATTCGTTGGTTAACGGGCACAGCGAATCTGCAAATCCGAGGGTTACTCTCTCCAACATCCTACATTTTGGCGACTCATATTTAATTTGCCCTCCGAGAGCAAGGTAACGACAATAATTTATTTCCATTTTTACAATCACTCCTTCATTCTTCCCCAGTCTTCATTGAAAAGAGCTTGGAAGTAATCTACAAAGTAAGGTGCATCAATCCAAACTGCGCAGTCGTAGTTGTGATGCACTTTCTTATCGTCAGTAATCATCAAAACCATTTCCTTGCCGTCCACGATGACAAATCTGGCATCCTTATTGGTGTGTTTCAAGCTGGCGAACTGAGATAATTCAGCATATTCCTTAGCGTTTTTGCCTAAAGCGGCGGCAATCTTAATCTCTACTCCTCGTTTGTGAGCTTTCTTTAATGGAGCTAAGAAGGCATCGTTCTTCCTAACCAAGCCATCAGCAGTGGTCATAATGACAATGCTCTTCTGGGCATTCTTAAGCATGGTATGAAGATGTTCATAGACTCTGTCTCGGCCTCTAAACGCACCAGTCTTATCAGTGGGATCAATCAACTTGATACCGTCAGTATGCAAAGAAGTCAATTCTTCCATCAAAGGAGTTCCTTTGATTTGGTCAAGCATATTCTTTTTTTCGTCTGCTTCCAATAAAACATTGTTCTTTACTCTCTCCACAACTTCTTGGGGAGGGATGGCAATATACTTCAAAGGCTTACCCACCTTAGTAATAATAAATCCTTTCTTTTCTAAAGTTTCTAAAACATCATATGTTCGGCTACGGGGAACATTAGAGATGTCAGATAATTCTCCAGCAGAAGAGACTCCTCTGCTCAACAGAGCAAGCCAAAGCTTAGACTCATAACTATTTAAACCAAAATCTTTCAACTTATTCAGGAAATCTTTTCTGACAATCATTTTATGTTCCTCCTTCTGTATTTTATTTTATAGTTTAATGTCTCTAGAACCTCTTTAACTGAATACAGGTTACAAAAGATACTTTATTTATAAACCTTTTGGTTAATTTTCACTAAAGAGTAACTACAGAAGTCTAACGTACTTTGGCTTTGGGCCGCTTGATCGTAATAGGAATGACTCCTGCATCGTATTCCTTAATAGCCAGCTTGATGGGACTATATTTGATTTTTGTCAATTCTTCTGGAGAAAGTTTAATCTGTAAAGGAGCTCCCATAGCAATCTGCAAGGAGCGAGAGCCGATGATGCGGGCTTTTTCGTAACGAGTAAGAACCATTGCAATTGCGCTTTTTTCTTTTGCCATGTTAGTTTATATTGATTTTAGCTTCTCTCTTAAAAATTTTGCCTTCTGAACCGCTAAATCGACCATGGTTTCAATCTCTTCCAAAGTGAAAGTGTCTTCTCCTCCTTTCTGCAGAGCGGCAATATTGCCATCGGCAGCCACGGCTACAGATAAGCGGCCGTCATATCCTTCCTCTTCTTCTTGATTAGGATCGACAAAAAGATACTGGCCGACTTTAAAGACTGTTACAGGTAGAATATTCTTGGTCAAAGGGATAGGAATATTGCTTTTTTCTTTATAATCTGGAATGTTCCCCTCTTTAAGTTTGGGGAAAACTGCATTATCCAAAGCCGCCATAGCGGCTAATCCCGCTGCATCGTATAAATTGCCGTCATCATTGATGCTAATCAAATCAATTATCACCATCCAGCATTTCTCTCCGGGAACGATGCACAATTTTTTGGTATCGATGGCTTTGGCTTCTCGGATTCCTCGATCTATCACTCTTGCCAGTTCTACTGCTTTGATAGACGGGGGGCCGGATTCATATTTAGGATTAGATAACGGAAGCAATTCTACATTGATCATCATTGAACCTTCATTAGGAGTATCGGGATAAGGCTTATCTACAGCTAATTTTACTCCGGCCATGACTACGGTCTTGCCTATTTTCACTAAAGCCGAGCCTTCAGCTGAGCGGCTGATACCTACTTCTACAGAGATTGGTTCACGATAATCTTCCAATCCTCGACCATCCTGTCTTCTGCCTAAAGCCGCCAGGTTCAACATATTCTCTCGGATATCAGGCATCTTGGTACTTCTCCTTCAAAGCTTTCTTTTGAATTTCATAAACTTGCTCCATGGCTTTTCGCCCCATTTCAATGGCGCGAATCAACTCTTCTTTTGAAATCTCTCCGTCCATCTGAAGCAAAGCAATCTCTTGAGTATTGTGAACTACGGCAATAGGAATATCCGCTACCGGGCCGCCTTCATAGGCTTCCTCTTCATAGCAAAGGTCGACTACAATCTTATCGTCTACTCTACCCACTGCCAAAGCACTGACCATATCTTTCATGGGAATGCCAGCATCGGCTAAAGCCATAGCTGCAGCATTAATAGCTACACATCTTGAACCAGCATCAGTTTCTGGCAAGTCCGTGTATATATCCACCACGGCATTGGGAAAATCACTTAAATCAACCACTGCAGAAAGGGCTTTTTCCATCACTAATGAAATCTCTTGAGCTCGGCGATTGCCCCCTGGCCGGATTCTTTCACCCATACCGGAAAAAGGCAGCATATTATAATGACAGCGGATAATGCCAGTTTTAGGATTCTGCAAAAATTTAGGGAACAATTCACGAGGGCCGTAAACTGCACAATAGGCAGCAGTATTGCCCATACGGAAATATGCTGAACCGTCTGCATTAGGAATAATTCCGGCTTTAGCTTCAGTAGGACGAATCTCATCCCATCCTCTGCCATCGCATCTTCGTTTGTAGCTCATTGTAAAAATGCCTCCACTGTCTGAGTCAATCCTTCAGTATGGGCTTTCTCTTCGATTAATCGAATAGCCTTTTCTGCTTTTAATTCTGCATCAGGATTTTCAGCTCTTAACCAAATTACCCCGTTCTGGCCGACTTTGATATCGGCTCCGGTTTTTTCTTTGATTAACGTAACCATGCTTCCTTTCTTGCCGATTACTCTTGGCACTTTGTGAGAATTGATAGTGATAACTCTGCCTCCTTTTAGTTTACCCAATCCGGGTTCAGCTGTGCTCAAATCAATCAGATTCTGAGAAGTGACCTTGATAATCCGGACATAAACATACTCTCCAATAGCAATCAAGCGGGAAAGATCGTCTTCTCGGCCGCCGTAGCGGGAAGTGACGAATTCCTTGACGCTTAAAACTGCAGAATAAGCGGAATTAGTATCCATTCTCCAGCCAGTCATCAAGATATCAATTACTCGGCCAATGATTTTATCATCGACCTTAGGCAGATAACAGCCGGATAAAGGAATAATCTTAACGTATCCTTCGTTTGTTTCTACTAAACCTAAAAAAGCAGAATAAATCTTATCTCCGTCTTTATAAGTGCCATACGATGGCTTAGCATCTCCATCAGCAACCACTTCGCCGGGAATGACAATTTCTTTTTCTTTTACTAATAAACCCATATTAAGTTCCTTCCTTCTCTCGTTGTTTAGTATTATTTTGTTGTTTATTTTTAAAGCTTTGGGGGAATATAAACGAAGAGAGCATCATCGCTCTTTTTATTTGGGGCTACGTTTAGGAGAAACAGAAGCGACCGCTGAAGAGGCTGACAGAGAAGAAATTTGTGTACAATGGTTTAATTAAAAATTGTCATTCCCGGATTAATTACGTGGCCTTATAAAAAGCATAAATCAGCTATTTTGTTTCTAGTAGCAGCCTTTTGGATACTCTTGCACATTTTACTTGACTTAGTTCTCAACTCGGAAGGCAACATTATGTTGTTATGGCCTTTTGGCACGGCTGACTTTAGCTGGAGATTGCTTTCGGGAAACGTTTTAGGCTTTTATGCTACTTTGGATGCGATACTGCTCTTAGCCTGGCTAACTCACGAAGAAATGAAGCATAAGATTAGGGATTTTATTTGAATGATGAAAATTCTTAACTGAAAAACATCCCGTTTATGAAACTCCATCTGCTGACATATTGTTCGTATCGTTCAAAGTTTTTTGTCAAAATATTATTCCGAATACTTTCCCAACAAAGATCCTGTTCTGGAAGATAAATTCCGGTAATACCAATTTGTTCTAATCTTCGATGGGCATCAGAAGCAGCAATGCCAATTTTACCCTGTCTTTCTGTCAATTCTTGGGCGAGTTCATTGGCTTTTTTCATGTTGGGAACAACGATACCAAATGTAGGATTAATATTCTGAGCATTAAAAACTTCTATTTCATCGACCAGAGAGGAGATCTCTTCAACTTCTTTTTCCTCTTCTGAATTGATTAATCGATATGGAATAATTCTGGAACCTCTGTTTACTGTAACATAAGGATGATTAAGAATAGCTAGGCCGCCTTGTTGATGAATGGTCTTAATAGCTTCTTTGGCATCGAGTTCTTTTGAAATATATTTCTTACACCCCAAAGCTAAGAGGTGAACAATATTTTGTTCTGGCTGGAGTTCTTGAGTTTTAATAAAATAACCCGTTTTATGTTTGTTATCAATTCTAGCCAAGAGACCAGAATCAATTTCTGTTACTTTGGGTAAACCTAAAGCTTGTTCGTAAGTTAGGATTGTTTTTGCTCCAGGATAATCCAACCAAGAAAGACCAATTAAACATCTCCGTGTTAGCATCCCCAATGTTTCTTCCTGGCTGTGGTAATTTGCCGGATGAGCATGGAAATCAGCTAGAATTCTATCTTTCAATTTTGGTGCAGGTTTCATATTTTGGTCTTCTATAACTAAATAACCACTGCCAGCCAGAGCGGTGGAGGTGGTTAAAGCTCCAGTTTCGATTAAAAATTTCCGGCGATTCATTTTCTTTCTTTCAAAAATGTCCTATTTATAATATTTATGTTCATATAGAAAGATTATTAAGAAGAAGCGCGAATAAAACTAGAATGATATCCAAAATAATTTCATATATCGGAATTCTGAAGATTAATCCTCCTTCTTTGAATTTCCATCGCTTCTTGATATGAATGTGAAGGCCGTCCAAGAAGAGATGCGAGTAGTACCCTAAGAAAAGAGCCATTGATATGTGCCATGAGAAAAAAACAAAAGCCAACAGAATACTAGTTATAACTATCAAACCGCCCCAGTGATGGATAAACGTTCTTTCACCGTGAATGTCATGCTGAAGGATGGCTTTATTCCAAGCGCTTTTTACACTAAAATCGTGATGAATAATTATTCTGTGTAAATAATGGTCTAAATCTATTATAACTCCCACTACACCCGCAATTAAAGCAAGTTTATGGTTGAACAAGCCTAACTTTACTAAAATCTCGGCCAAGACGAAGGGCACTAAAAAATGAGTCTGGGGGTACATTTTTAATAATAATCTTTGATTTTAGAATAAATCTCTTCATGCACTAACCAAAGCACTAGGATAATAGCATCTATTTCTATAGCGTAATTGACTATGCCAGTATTAGGAAAAATGCTCATCGGCGTAGGAAACGGCCAAAACAAAAACTTATACTCTCCATACAACCAATCCAAAAACAGATGAACCAGCCAACCTGCGGAAATGACGTAAAAGATTCTCGCCCATTTCTTATCTTTTTGATAATGGAAGAACAAAGCGATTACTAAAAAAACAGAAACGAAGAAAAAACTATGTGTAAAGGTGCCGTGAAGATTATCACTATTTCCCGTGATAAAATTTAATATCCAAGTTAAAATTACATCTATATCCGGCCCCAAGCCGGCAATGCCGCCAACTATCAGCAGGTAGCGGGGAAACTTCTTTTTGCCAAAGACGTAATGGCGGAATAAATCCAAGATAAAGATTGCGATAATAATATGCGCTGCTGCCAAGGCCATAAAAAGAGAACATTTTTTAAGTATTTAAATCTTTGTAGAAATTATGCGCGCCTTAGCCATCACGAATTTGAATTTAGAAGACTGTGCGACCAAAGAGATTAATGGATTAATCAAAACAAAGACTGCGGCTAAAGAGACAATTATTCTGTTTGGAGCTGAGGCCGAAGAACTGGCCAAAGTTGCCTATCACAGTCAAACCATCTATCGTTTGCTGTCTTTGATGGATTCGTTCTCGTTTGAAGATGCATCTGAATTATTAAAAAAATTAAAAAAAAGTGTGGAGATCTCTGGTTTGGCCGAGTGGTTTGAGAAGAAAACTACTTTCTGTGTGCGTAGTTTGATTGTAGAAACGCGAGAGATGGAAAAAAATATGCTTGAGCCAAAGATTGGAGAATTTGTTTTAAACAAGATAAAAAAGGAAAAGAAATTTACTCCGGCCGTCTCTCTGGAAAAGCCGGGTATTTTAATCTTGATTTATCTGTACAAGAATTCCTGCTATTGGGGAATCGATTTGGCCGGAGATCTAAGCCACCGGGATTATAAAATTTTTACTAACCGCCATTCTCTGAAAGGGCCGCTGGCTGCTTCTCTCCTGCATTTATCCGGCTATACCGGCAAAGAAAAAATGCTTCTGCCTTTTGTCAAGGACGGCACCTTAGCTGTTGAAGCAGGATATTGTTCAGGTAAGATTTCTCCCCAAAGAACTGCGGAATTTTCGTTTTTGAAGTTAAAACCGTTCAAAAATATTGACTGGGAAAAGTTTTTTGCCGGAGAAGAGAAAAAACGAAATTATAAAATAAAAAATATTTTTTCTTCAGATAGCTTTTCTCCCAATGCCAAAGCCGCAGAAAAAAATATTTCTATCGCTAAACTGCCGCTTAAAATCAGCCGTTTGGGGATTGAGCAGACTGATGTTTTATTCAAGAAAGGAGAAATCGACTGTGCTGTTTGCTATCTTAATTCTCTTGAAGAAACTCAGGCCAAAGAGCTTTTGTATCAGATAGGTTATGTTCTGAAAAAAGGCGGCACTTTTGTTCTGATGACCGGAGAAAAGTTCATCCTGCCGGAGAACAAAGAGCTTAAACTAAAAGAGAAACGAGAAACTAAACGAGGAGAAAATAGATATACTATTTATACTTTGCAAAGGAGGTAGCGAAAATTGCTATTTTCGGAACCATCCTTATAATACTCGGAGGTGAAACACATGCCCAAGAAAACAACAAAGAAAAAAGGCAGCAAGAAGTGCTGCTGCGGCAATTAGTTTTTTTATTTCTTTTATTTATCTCTTTACTGCAGAAACTTTCGGCTTTCTTTGTCTATATCAGTAAAGACATCGGCCGCTTCCTGAAGCTTGCCGGAAGCGCTTCGGCCAAAGGCCATCACTTCCACTTTACAGCCCATGGCTTTCTGCAGATGCTGGACGAGAGGAATGAAATCTCCGTCACCGGAAACTAAGACGGCTACATCTAATTTTGGGGCCAGTTCTATCATATCCATGGCAATGCCAATATCCCAGTCTCCCTTTTTTGCTCCTCCATAAAAAATCTGCAGGTCTTTAGATTTTACTTCATAGCCAATCCTTTCCAATGCATCAAAAAAAGTCTGTTCTGCCGCAGATTCTGCCTTGATGACATAAGCCAAAGCACGGATTAAAATACGATCTTTTTTTGCTTCTTTCAGAATTCCTTCAAAATTTACCCGTTTATCGTATAAGTTTCTGGCGCTGTAATACATGTTCTGTACATCAATAAAAATTCCTACTCTCTGACCCGCATAGCTGGGAGGAGAAACTTTTTTTACTGACTCGACAAGATGAGCTCGGTGATGGGTGGGATACGAATGTTCGGAATGATGGACTGGAGGTCTTCCTCGAGGAACAGCATTTCCTCCTATTCGCGGTCTTACTACGGGCCTTCCTGCCGGCCTGCTCGTCGGTCCTCTCAATGGCGCTCTTTCTTTTGTTTCTCTGACATCTTTATGCTCTTTTTCATAGCCTATTTCCAATCCAACATCACCCCTTTTCCTCCAGTTAAATATTGATACGCGCTTAAAGCGGCTTTAGCTCCTTCTCCGGCAGAAATGACTGCCTGCTTGTAAGGCATACTGCTTACTTCTCCTGCAGCGAAAACTCCTTCCTGTGAAGTGCGGCAAAGACTATCAATGATGATTTCTTTCTTTTCATTCAGTTTGACTAAATCCCTAACACAAGAAGTGTCGACGATAGAGCCAATTTCGATGAATATCCCATTCAATTTTAATTCGAATCTTTCTTCGCTAGTCTTATTTTCCAGCAGGAGAGATTCTACAAACCGTGTTCCTTTTACTTCTACTGGCAGAAGGTTAGTAAACATTTCTATCTTTTTTTCTTTGCGGGCTTTGGCTAACGTAGCTGCATCCGCCCGGAACTCTTCCCGACGGTGAATGAGATAAACTTTATTGGCCCCGATACGCACTAATTCTAATGCTCCATCAACCGCAGCATTGCCTCCGCCGATAACTGCTGCAGTTCTTTTGTTGTACATTGGTGCATCACAGGTAACACAAGTATGCACTCCCTTGCCGAGATATTTTTCTTCTCCTGGGATGTTTAATGTTTGTGGCAGACGGCCGAAGGCAAGAATAACCGCTTTGGCCTGCAATTTTTGGCCGGTGGAAGTAAGAGCTTCGAAACCATTTTTAATCTTTTTTACGGAGGTTACTTTGCTGGAGGTGATCTCGGCTCCGAACTTTCTTGCTTGTTTTTCCGCAATGCGAGCCAAATCAATACCATTTACTTCTTCATAACCTGGATAATTCTCCATCTTGGGAGTAAGATTAATCTGTCCCCCCACATCTAAAGAAACAACTAAAGTTTTCAGTTTCTTGCGGCCGCAGTAGATAGCTGCAGTTAATCCTGCAGGTCCGGCTCCCACGATTAAAACGTCGTACATCATTTTTCTTAGGCAGGGATTATTTAAAAAAGTATTGGCAAAACATCTTTAATCAAAAGTTTCATTCCGAGGTTGAATTCCTTGGCAAGATGAAGCAGAGAGGCTGCTTTATCTAGGGAATAATTGTAATGATAGTCTGCGCCTTCCCTCGCTTGGATAGCAGCCGTAAAATAATTAACAAATTTATTCTCTAATTTTCCTTTTTTGTTAAGTTCTTCCAAAAGAATAAGAATAGCTAGATGCTTTTTTTCGCGGTAACCTGCTTTAAAACAAACCGCCTTAGCGGCATGAAACATAGAGTAATAACTTTTGATTATTGCCCATTTACCATCTTTGTCTTTTAATGCACTTTCTGCCCGGGCAAGGTCATACTCGCTTTCTTTGATTTCTTTTTCGATTAAATCTGTGGCCGGTGTTTCTAAAGCAAGATATCCTCTTTCCAAACAGTCTTTAATGTCCATCTTAATTAAGTTTAATCTTATCTTTTTCTATCCGTTCATAGAATGAACGATCCTTTGCTTCCATCTCTGCCCATTCCAACGGCCGAAAAACCTGAATCTTAATCTCTTTTTTTATTTTTGGCAAGGAAGATATTATCTGCTTGTATATAGACTCTTCTTTTATCTCTCCCACCACCAACAGATCGATATCACTTCCTTCTTTTTCTTCTCCTCTGGCGGCAGAACCATAGAGATAAATTTGGCAGGCGGAGATGCCTTTAAGTGGTTGCAGAAAGAATAACATATTCAAAATTTTAAACTGCTTGACTAAAGGATTTTCTCGTTCTAAAGAGTAAATATTAAGGGGACCGAGAGGATGCATCTTTATCCAACTACCGCCTTGTAGATGTGAAAGACTGGAAGAAAGAGTGGCTTTGGCTAAATGAGTTTTTTTATGCAATTCGGTAAAAGAGAATTCTCCGCCAGGATGCTCTGTAAACCAATTAAGCAGCTTAAGATTACTGCGTTTCCCTAGTAGTTCGTATAATTGAACCATTTGTCCTACTTTTTTAGTGTTTAAGTTCATATTTATAAACTTATGCTGGAGAAGCTATTTACGCAAGATATTTTAAGGAAAAGAACAAACCAAGAAGAATGCTACTAAAAAAAGAGATATTCAAGAAAGATGCCGTAGAACTGGCGCGGTTCTTATTAGGCAGGGAAATCCAGTATAATAACTGCAGGGGAATCATTGTAGAGACAGAAGCGTACAAAAGCGATCCGGCTTCTCATGCGTATAAAATTACTCCTCGCAGCCGGATAATGCTTGATTCTTACGGCAAGTGGTACATTTACTTTGTTTATGGAATGTTTTTTTGCTTGAATATCACCACAAATGAAGGCGAACCGGGAGCGGTATTGATTAGGGCGGTTCAACCGATTGATGGAATCGAGGCAATGGAAAAAAGAAGGAAAACAACAGAACTACTTAATCTCTGTTCTGGGCCAGGGAAGCTTTGCACGGCTTTCGGCATCACTAAAGGACTAAACGGCACGGACTTAAATGAGAAGATTTTTCTGCGTCATTGCAATAAATTGGGAAAGTTTGAAATTGGAAAATCTTCCCGCATCGGCATCAGTTCTGGGAAGGAATTAGAATGGCGCTTCTTTGTCAAGAATAGTCCTTTTGTCAGTAAAGTGAAATAAACTGCTAATTATTGTTAGGACTAAACGGTTTTTCTATCAGATATTTAACATAGCATTGGTCTATTGGACATCCGGCAGGATTAACCTCGATTAAACACATCTCGGTTGCATCTTTTAACAGTTTTATCGCTGCAAGAGTATAAAAACAGACTTCGGACATCGATAAGCTTTGAAAATACTGCTGAATTTTCAGTCTTTTCTCAAAAGGAACCTCCCCCAATATTTCCGCCGCATTTAAAACAAAAGCATCCATCTCACTTAAGTCTGGAACGCCCTGAAGTACATAGAGTCTTTGAAGTGTGGAATCTACAAACTCTCGATTAAAAGAATGCGGAGAAAGCAGCCGTTCTAAAGTTTCCTGTCCTGCAGTGGACACGCTTCGATCTAAGGACGGATTAATCAGATTTCTTATGGCTAATTCATTAAGAGATAAAAGATAACTATCTCCGATAGAACCTTTGTCTAATCTAACTATTTTTACCATTAATTTCTGTATGTTTTATACTTTAAATAATTTTCTTAAAAAAAATAAAATTTCTTCAAATTACTGAATAACCTGTTTCTCAAAATAGTTTTTCATCCGCAGAGCATCTCCTTCAAGATTAGGGCTCTCGGAGATTAATACTCCGGCCGCCCGAAACTCTTTCAAGGCCTGCATCAGTTCCTGATATCTAAAATCACTTTCTTCCAGAATGAGATGATGCTTCTCTCCTTTTTCTCCGTAATGGATACCGGACATGTGCAGATGCAGGTTTTCCATGCCTTGGCGGCCTAAGCTTTTTTCCACTTCTGCAAGAATTTCCCGAAATTCTGCCAAAGAATTATTTTTTCCGTTTTCTCTGGCATGAAGATGAGCAAAATCAATGCACGGCATCACCTGCTCCGCTTCTTGGCTGAGTTGGAGGATTTCTTTTAAACTGCCCCACTGGCTGGGCTTGCCGGTGGTCTCCGGCCGCAGCCAGATATTATTTCTTTCTTCTTGCAGAGTATGAATCATCTGTTTTATTTCTTCTTTTACCTTAAGGTAAACTTTTTCTGGCGGAACTTTTTGATAAAACGCCGCATGGAAAGTTAAGCTAAACGCTCCGCAGGCATTGGCGATTCTGGCGGAGTGGAGAATCCTTTGTTTTGACGCGGCTACCTTTTCTTTTTCTGCAGAATTTAAGTTGATAAAATACGGGGCATGGCAAGTGAGAACCACTTTCTCTTTTTCAGCTGTTTCTTTGACTAAAGGAGCTTTCTCCAAAGAAATATTAATTCTCCGGACAAACTCTAATTCTAAAGCACCTAAACCTAACTTTTGTACCTGCTTGATTCCTGCGAGGAGGCCGGACCCAGGTGTAGATAAGGGAATCCCGGCTGTGCCGAAAAGAAGAGATTTCATTTTTTCTCAGAATTGACCAAATCTTAATAAATTATCTTCATTCTGGATAGAATCACACGATGGGCTCATAGTCTATCGAAATTGCGATTTCGGAACCCCTAGTGAACGAAGAGAACGGGGTCTCGGAATGAAATGACGAAAGACCATATCCCAAACCGCACAAAAATCGTAGTTGGGCCTATAGTCTAGCGGTATGATGCCACCTTCACACGGTGGAGGTCCCCGGTTCGAATCCGGGTGGGCCCAGTTTTTATTTTATATTCTTAATAATTTATTCTTCCTGAAGAAACGCATTTAGTTTCTGCATTGGCACTATCGGCACATCTTTATATGTCTGAATTTCTTCTTCAATTAAAGTAACAAAACTCGCCTATATCGGCGAGTTTTGGAACACGACATTGGGCGCTAAAGCGCGGGGCTTTAAACCCAGCAATGTCTTTGTAACAATCAATGGTATGGCCGTTCCCTCCAACCGTATACATCTCTCTTTGTGTTTTTTGACTGCGGTTTTGATGGCGCTTAAACGATATCTACTGCCAGACCATCTTTTGCAGTCTACTGCGTATAGTTTGTTTCCTTTCTCGGCCAGAACATCATACTGCCGCCGCTTTTTGCCAAACATTTTAACTACGTTCACTTTAGTCTTGAAACCGTTTTCCTCAAAAATAAATGCGGCCAGCTGCTCAAAGTTCTGCCATCGCCCTCCCTTACTGATGCGTTCTAAATCAGCAGATGATTTAATCTCAGAAAAATCCATTCTTTGCCAAAGGGGGTTGCATGATATAAATATTTTTAAAGATAAGAGGATAGTTCTCTTTATGCTCATCTTTCTTACCGGTAAGCCAGGAGTGGGTAAAACCAGTATGCTGGCCGAATTAGCTTCTCAATTGCAAGCTGAAAAGGGCAAGGACAAAAAGCCAAAACGCAAAGTAGCGGGATTTTTGATGGAAGAGATTAGAGAAGGAGAGGTACGCAAAGGATTTTTTATGAAAGATCTGGCTTCCGGAGAAAAAGAGCTTTTGGCCCATCTCGACTCCCGGTTCGTCAACAGCGGATATCATCTGTCACGATTTCATGTCAGTATGGGTGCTATTGACAAATCTTTGGCCAGATTTGAAAAATCTTTTCCTTTGGCAGAATATGTCTTTATTGATGAGATTGGAAGATTTGGCCTGTTTTCAGAAACTTTTTCTCAGGCTTTAGATACAGTTCTCCATACACCCAACAAAATTATTGTAGCTACGTTACATGTTAGTTATTTACCCTTGTTCGGCCATCTAGGAGAAGTGCTTTTTCTGAAGCAGGATAATCACCAAGAGATTAAAGAAAAGTTAGCGACCATGATTGGAGTCTCTTCTCCGAAACCATTATAAACAATTGCCTTAAACTTTGATGTATGTGGGAAGTTGTCAAAGAAAGCAAAGTAAGTAAACTGAATCAGCCAGTACTTATTGTCGGCCTGCCCGGCATCGGCAATGTAGGAAAACTCTGCGGAGACTTTTTAGTAGAAGAATTAAAGGCGAAAAAGATACTTTCCTTCTTTTCTTATACTCTGCCCCAGACTGTCTTTGTGACAGAAAATAATCTTATTGAACTGCCGAGGATTGAGATGTATCTTAAACAGTTCAACGGCAAGGCAAAGAATGATCTACTTTTTTTAGTGGGAGACATTCAACCTATGAATGAAGAAAGCAGCCATAAATTCTGTCAGACCATGATTACCTTACTTAAAGAATTTGAGGGCAACGAGATTATCACTTTGGGGGGCATCGGCCAGCAGAATGTGCCGGAGAAACCTAAGGTCTATTGCACTGGTACGGATAAAGAAACAATTAAACAATTTACCAAACTTCCAGCAGTGGAAGAGAATATATTTGGTGTGGTGGGGCCGATCATGGGCATCTCCGGCCTGCTGCCGGGCCTGGCCAAACGCCAGGGATTGACTGCGGCCATTCTTTTGGCTGAGACCTTCGGCCATCCTATGTATCTTGGTTTGCCGGGCGCCAAGGAAGTTCTACGAGTGCTCAATGCCAAATTTTCTCTTAACTTAGATTTACAGCAGATGGATAAGGAGATTAACCGGATTGAAAAAGAATCTCTAAAGCGAACGAAAGAGCTGGAGAAAATCATGCGGCCGGCCAATAACCAGACTTCTGGAAGAGAGACAAGTTATATCGGGTAGGTTTATCTTCCTCGTTGATTAATAAACGGAGGACATATTACTTCGAATTTAACAAAAAATCAGCGAAAGGTTTAAATAGAAGCTTATATAAATATATATAATGGAACAATTAACTGTTTTGCATAGCCCTACCTTGGAATCAGTCTTGATGGTAGAGAAAACTATAGAAAAATATAGCCAAGAATGCGGCCGATACCAGCTTTGGAAAAAACTGCCTAGAAAGATGATGTATCAGACATTTCAGGTGATTTTAGATTATTTAGAACAATCTGGAAAGATACTTATTGATAAAGAAGGCTGCATAATGTGGGTGTTTAATCCTCAACGAATAAAAAGATTGATTAAGGAAGATTTAGTAATAAGATGATAGCCAAACCTGTTAATGTCGCATTTATTTCTCAAAAACTTAAAGGACAGTTTGAATCGCTTAATTCGGGAAAGTTTGAAGACCAACAGTTGTATAAGTTTATTGGCCGAGCGTTAGATGACATTAAAAAAGATCCAACCTGCGGAATAAAAATTCCAAAAAAGCTTTGGCCAAAAGAGTATATCCAGAGTTACGGTATTACCAATTTGTGGAAATATGATCTGCCAAATGCGTGGAGATTAATTTATACATTAGAAAGCGATGAAGTTAGAATTGTGGGCATCGTTTTAGAATGGTTTTCTCATAAAGATTATGAAAAGAAGTTTAATTATTAAGAATTTTTATTTTCTATATTACTCTATCTAAATGCTTATAAAGGCTGTCCTGGATTATTGGCCGAAAGAAACTTATGGAGTGTGATGAGCGATGGTAAACCGATATTCTGATGAAGAGGAAGATGTTTTTCAGCCGATAAAACAGGAAGGGGAAGAAGATTTCATCTCCGTCGATTATTTGGATCGGCCGAAGGAAAAGAAAGTGAAAGAAACACATAAAGCCGAAGCCAAACCAGAATTTAAAGAAGAAAAAAAGGAAATTAAAATAGAACCAAAGAAAGAGACTCCTGCTTGGGAGCCTTCTAAAAGTAACCCTAGTTTTGGTAAGGACGAGGATTCCTTCTGGAGTAAAGCAGGAACCTGGCAGTTTATTGCTTTATTGTTAGCTATTACCCTAGTAGCTGCTGTGTTTACCAACGGATTTGGTTTGACTGGCAAGGCTGTGGCTAGCTCAATCACTCCCTCTGAAGCAGAGCAAAAAGCTTTAGGATATATCAATTCTAACTTATTACAGCCTCCTTTCACTGCTACTGCAGTTAAAACTGAAGAATTAAACGGAATGTACAAAATCAAGATTGATGTGGCGGGAAGACAGATTGATTCTTATGTCACTAAAGACGGTAAATTATTTTTCCCTCAAGGATTAGAACTGGATGCTGCCCTGCCTAGCGTAGATGGCAAGGATACAACACCTGCTCCTGAAGCAACTAAAATCTCAGTGGATCTTGCAGGTGAGCCGGTTAAAGGCAAAGCCGATGCTCCGGTTACTATCGTTGAATTCTCTGACTTCCAATGCCCCTTCTGCCAGAAAGGATGGGAAGTGATGAAGGAAGTGGAAAAAGATTATGTGGCTAAAAATAAAGTGAAGCTGGTCTTCAAAAATTTTCCTTTAGACAATATTCATCCTATGGCTCAAGCTTCTGCTCAAGCAGGAGAATGCGCTCATGAACAGGATAAGTTTTGGGAATACCATGACAAATTGTTTGCTAACCAGCAGAGTTTGAGCAATGACAACCTGAAGAAATGGGCCAAAGAAGTTGGATTGGATGAAAACAAGTTTAATTCCTGTTTTGAAAGCAAGAAATATGAAAGTGAAGTGGCTAAAGACCAACAGGAAGGCCTGAAAGCAGGAGTTCAAGGAACACCGGCGTTCTTGATCAACGGCCAGCTTTACAGCGGAGCTTTGCCTTACGCTCAGATCAAACAGCTGATTGAAACAGAATTAGCTAAAGCGGCAGCAGGTAATACTCCTGCAGCTGTAACAGAAACCGTAAAAGAAGTGGAAAATACTGCTCAAGAAACAGTTAAGGCTATAGAAACTAAGCCTGCCCAGACTACTGAACTGAAAGTAAGCATGAAAAAGTTTGTCTTTACTCCGGCTGAATTGACTGTTGGCAAAGGAAATACGGTCAAACTAATTGTAGCTAATACTGCGGATATTAAACTGGGCTATGAAGTATCTGCGTTTAATGCTGATAAAGACGTAGAAGCCGGTCAGACAGCTGAGCTAAGTTTTACGGCCGATAAAGCAGGAACGTATGATATCATCTGTAATTCTGCCTGCGGCAGCAAGAAAGGAGCGATACTGGGGGCGTTAGTGGTGAAATAAGATATTTTTATTTTTTCTTTTTCCTTTGCTCTCTCAAAAAACTTAAAACCTCTTTTTTAAACTCTTCAAAATCGTGATGGTTATCAAAGATATTTTCGTACGCCAAACGGTCATCTACCTTGGCATATTTATGAATAAGGACATTGCGGAATTTTCTCATTCTTTTCAGTTTCTCGGCCATCTCTTCAGAGATTACCCCTTTTTCCGCCAATTTTCTGAAAATGTTTTCTTCTTCTTCTGGCAGCCCCAACTTTAATTCTTTTAAAAGCGTATTAGAAATGTCCATACACTCTTCAATCAAGAGCTGGATGGCTCTCTCTGTAGCCCTGCGTCTGGCCAAATCTTTTTCGTATTCCTTTAAGGAAGAAGGAAACAAGTGACGTCCTCCCCACCCTAAAGGGTGGGGCTTCCTCGTGATTACGCGGCAGCTATCCCATGATGGACTTCTTGATTCTCAATGTAAGCGATTGTAGCATTTAAATCGTTATAACCCACCGTTGTTG